>Ga0209609_10000172_pt1 | contig 39630 bp, 38 predicted proteins | sample LakKivw325mmetaG_FD_184136 | JGI IMG/M metagenome (GOLD analysis project Ga0209609, IMG submission 184136) | Anoxic lake water microbial communities from Lake Kivu, Rwanda to study Microbial Dark Matter (Phase II) - Lake Kivu water 325m metaG... | ecosystem: Environmental > Aquatic > Freshwater... | reverse complement strand
GTAAAGCTCCCAGCCCGAAGGGCCGGGCTTTCGGGTTAAGGTAGTGTCATTAATATTGTCGGCTTTGGCTCCAATTCTGGAGCCCGTTACCGCCATTCCCGCCTACAAGGCGGGGCATTCAGCCGACTTTCCCGTCAAAAAGGATACGGTTGATTATCAGGGAGAATTAGGGTAATTTATTGATGACGACCCAATCTCAGGAGGGCCTATGGAGATCAACCCCCAGATCTACAGGGAATATGATATCCGGGGAGTGGTGGATAAGGATCTGACCCCTGCAATTGTCAGGAGAATAGGCCAGGGATTCGGGACCCATATGGTTCGATCCGGACGAAAGTCACTGGTCGTGGGCCGTGATGGAAGGTTGAGTTCAAAGGCCTTTTCTGAATCACTGATCGAAGGACTCCTCTCGACTGGATGCGATGTGGTCAATGTGGGGATCTGCCCCACTCCGGTCTATTACTTCTCCATCTTTCATCTCAACCGGGATGGGGGGATGATGATCACCGGAAGCCACAATCCCCCTGAGTTCAACGGGTTTAAGGTCTCTGTGGGGAAAAGCACCATCTTCGGTGAGGAGATACAGAACCTCGGACGATTGATTAAAAAAGGGGAGTTTGAAAGGGATCAGGGAAATCTGACGAAACAAGAGATCATCCCCTCCTATCAGGATCATATCAAGAAAAATATTCACCTCCGGAAGAAGAGGCGAGTGGTAGTGGATGCCGGAAACGGAACCGGAGGCATGGTGGCCGGCCCCCTGCTCAGGGATTTGGGCTGTGAGCTGGAGGAACTTTACTTTGAGATCGATGGCCGTTTCCCAAACCATTTCCCTGACCCCACCATTCCCGAGAATTTAAAGGATCTTGTCGACCGGGTGAAGAGGAATCAAGCCGACGTCGGGATCGGTTATGACGGAGATGCGGATCGCATTGGAGTCGTGGATGATCGGGGGAATATCATCTGGGGAGATCAGTTAATGATCCTTTTCTCCCGGGAGATTCTGGAAGATCATCCAGGGGCAACCTTTGTTGCCGAAGTGAAATGCTCTCAGAATCTATTCGATGACATTGAGAGGCATGGTGGACGTGCGATCATGTGGAGGACAGGCCATTCCCTGATCAAAGAGAAGATGAGGGAGGAGAAGGCTGTCCTGGGGGGGGAGATGAGCGGGCACCTCTTCTTTGCCGATCGCTATTTCGGATATGATGATGCGATCTATGCGTCCTGCCGGCTCATCGAACTCCTCTCAAAAACGGAGGGAACGCTTTCCGGACTCCTCAGCGATCTCCCTAAAACCTTCATCACCCCGGAGATCCGGGTCCGTTGTCCGGACGAGATCAAATTCAAAGTTGTGGACAGGGTTAAAGAAGAACTGAGCAAGAACTATCCCATGATTGATGTGGATGGGGTGAGGGTGCAATTTGGAAATGGATGGGGATTGCTGAGAGCATCGAATACTCAACCGGCATTGGTGCTCAGATTTGAGGCCTTGACGGAGGATCGGCTCCAAGAGATTAAGAAACTTGTAGAGGACAAAGTAAAAACTGCTATATTCAAACTCGGATAAAAAAGCACCAAATAACAAGCACCAAATCCCAAACAAATCCCAATGACCGAAATTCGAAGTATCAAACAGAAAAGTTTTGGAAATTCAGATTTGAGGATTGGAGCTTATTTGGAATTTACCATTTGGAATTTGGGATTTAAAGTTGGGCGAGTATCTTAATTACATTCCGTAAATGGGGGGACCCAAATTAGCATATCTGAAGCTATCTTTCTCGGGATCATTCAGGGCCTGACCGAATTTCTGCCCATCAGCAGCTCCGGCCACCTCGTCTTTTTCCAGACCCTTTTCGGAATCGGGGGACACCCCCTCTTCTTCGATGTGATGCTTCATCTTGGAACCCTCCTCGCCGTGATTATCTTTTTCCGGAAGGACATCTTGAAAATATTCCGGGGGATAGCAGGAATCCGGAAGGGAAGGAGTAACCCTCAGGAGGGGAGAATACTCCTTCTCTGGATCATTCTGGCCACCCTTCCCACAGGGCTGATAGGCCTCCTCTTCAAGGATTGGTTTGAATCCCTCTTTTCCGAGCCCAGGATCACCGCAGGGATGCTCCTCATCACCGGATCGGGCCTCTGGTTGACCCGATGGGTAAAACGAGAGGGAAGGCCTTTGCCGGCGATGAGGTGGATCGATGCCCTCCTCATCGGGATCGCTCAGGGGGTGGCGATCATTCCGGGGATCTCCCGCTCCGGAGCCACGATCTCCGTTGGCCTATTCTGCGGTCTGGATCGGGAACCCTCCGGGAGATTCTCCTTTCTTCTTTCGATCCCGGCGATCTTGGGGGCCACTCTATTAGAGTTGAGAAAAATAAGTTCCCCTTCGGAACTCCGGATGGTTCTCACAGGAACAGCGACTGCCTTTGTGATCGGGTTTTTATCCTTGACCTTCCTGATGAAAATGATTAAGCTAGGTAAGCTTTCTTATTTTTCATATTACTGTTTTGCAGTGGGGTTGCTGGTCATCTTCTTAATCAAATAGAAAGGAGAATAAAAAATGAGGATCAGGGATTTTATGACAAATAATCCAATCACGGTGGACAGTAGCACTTTGGTCTTGGATGCCCAAAAGATCATGAAGGAAAACAATATCCGAAGGCTTCCGATCGTGGACAAAGGCAAACTGGTTGGGATTATCACCATGCACGACCTTCTGATGGCTTCTCCATCCCCGGCGACCTCCCTGAGCATCTATGAGCTGAATTATCTCCTTTCAAAGATGAAGGTCAAAGAGATCATGCACAAAAATCCGATCACGGTAACCCCGGATACCACGTTCGAGGAGGCATTGAGGATCGGTCAGGAGAAAAAGATCGGTTCCTTTCCTGTGGTTGAAAAAGAGAGATTGGTCGGGATGGTGACGGAATCCGATCTGGTCAGGTTCGCAACCCGTGTCCTGGGAGTGAGAGAGGAAGGATCGAGGATTACGATTGAGGGACTGGGGGGAAAGCTGGGGGAGCTTCAGAAGATCATCTCCACCATCGACCAGCACCAGACCATTATCCTCAGTATGGTCTCTCTTTCAAGACCGGAGAAAAAGGACTGGATGATTGTCCTTCGATTAAAGACGACAGAACCCGACCCCATTGTCCGTGATTTCAAAAAGGCGGGGTTCAAGGTCACCCATTCGGCCTGGTTCCGTTGCAACACCGGGGAATCCTGAACCATCTAAAGAGCTGATCCTTCCGGGGAGGAAGAGTGGAAAAAATCATAGACCCGTTGAGCTGCGCTCGAATTCATCTTCGGAGCTTCAGCTAATTCCTGGACGGTTGCCTTCTCAATCCTCTCCAGGCTTCCAAAGAATCTTAAGAGTTCCCTTTGCCTGACTTTCCCGACCCCGGGAATCCTGCCAAGTTCTGTCCTAATCGTCTCCCTCTGTCTCACTCTTCGATGATAGGAGAGTGCAAACCGGTGGGCTTCATCCCGGATCCGGTCAAGAAGGTGAAGCAGAGGGGAGTGCTTTCCCAAAACGAGCGGTTCCTTAAATTGAGGATGATAGACCTTCTCACCCCCCTTTCCGAATCGGGAACCGAGATTCCCTTTGATCCTTCTCCCCTTGGCCAGACCGAGGAGGTCCATCCCCTTGATCCGGAGTTCCTCCAGGACTTCCCGGGCCACATTCAACTGGCCTCTTCCGCCATCGAGTAAAATGAGATCGGGGAAGGCCTTCTCCTCCACCGCCTTTCGATAACGGCGGAAGAGAACCTCATACATCATTCCATAATCGTCCGAACCTTTGATGGTTTTAATCTTATAATGACGGTACCCTTCTTCGTAAGGCTCTCCATCCACGAAGGTTACCATGGAACCCACCGCCTCGCCACCCGAAAGGTTGGAGATATCGAAGGCCTCAATCCTTCTGGGAATTTTACAGAGAGAGAGCCTCTCCTTCAACGCCGCAAGGAGGTCCTCTCTGTTCCTTTTTAAATCCGTTTCTGTCATCAAGAACTTCTCGGCATTATCTCGGGCCATCTTGAGAAGTCTTTCCTTTTCCCCTTTTCGGGGGACGAGGATTCGAACCTTCTTCCCGCCCAACTCCGTCAACCTCTGTTCTATGGATTCCTGTTCGGAGATGGGTTTCGGAATCAGGATCTGTTCGGGGATAAATCTCCCTTCACGATAATACTGGTAAAGAAAAGAGCCCAGCACCTCCTCCTCCGGCAGCCCGGTGGAGGAAAAGGTAAAGCCCTTTCCCCCCAGAACCTTTCCCCCCCTGACAAAGAGGGAATAGAGGATGAGGGCGTGGTCCTGGCGATGGATACCGATCACATCCTGATCAATAAAATCGCTGGAGACGATCTTCTGCTTTTCGATAATATGGCCGATGGATTCAATCTGATCTCGAATCTTAGCCGCCTTTTCAAAACGGAGCTGTTTAGCCTCTTCCTCCATCCTCCTTCGGAGTTGATCGATGAGATCCTTATTCTTCCCTTCAAGGAACATCTTCACCTCACGGATGATCTCCTTGTACCGAACGGGACCGATCTTCCCGGTGCAGGGGCCCGAACATCGCCCCATCTCATAATTGATGCAGGGTCTGGTCCGGTTGGAAAACCTGGCATCCAGGCAGGTCCTGATGGGGAAGAGCCTCCGGATCAGCTTCAGGGTCTCCTTCAGCGAAGTGGCGGACGGATAAGGCCCGAAGTAGAGAGCGTGGTCTTTCTTGATTCGTCTGACGATCCGCAGGGTTGGGAAATCCTCTTCAATCGAAAGCCTCAGGCAGGGATACCTTTTGTCATCCCTCAGTTTCACATTGTATCGGGGATGATGTTCCTTGACCAGGTTATCCTCCAGTATCAGGGCTTCTTTCTCCGTATCGGTTACGATGGTCTCGATGTTGGTCACCTTTTCCATCATGGCAAGGGTCTTCGTATCCATCCCGTCTCGTCTCTGGAAATAGGAGCTTACCCGGTGCTTGATATTCCCTGCCTTTCCCACATAGAGGATCGACCCCTTTTTATCCTTAAAAAGGTAGACCCCGGGATTGGTGGGCAGATAATCAATTTTTTGATCCAGGGAGTCCATATTCGTCATCAGGTCAGTCTGGAGAAGTCGGCGAACCGGAGGAAGAACTGGCTGACCCCATCGAGCAGGGCGAGGCGGTTCTCACGGACCTTCTGATCCTCGGCCATGACCAAAACACGATCGAAGAACTCATCAATGGGCTTCCTCAGCCGGCTCATCTCAAGAAGTGCGGAGGGGTAGTCTCTCTGGTAAAGCGGGCGGTCGATTTTTCCTTTTAAATCCATCAAGGATTGATAAAGGTCCCTTTCGGCCCGTTCGGTAAAGAGGGAGGCAAGAATCTCTTTCGAGGGGCGGGTTCCCTTTAAGATATTCATCGCCCGTTTAAAGCCGATGACAATGGATTTGAAGTCTTCCCATTCCATGACCTTTCTCAAGGCATCTATCCTGTTCTGAATATCCAGCAGTTCATCGAAGGAAACGGAGATCACTGCCTCGATCACATCATAGGGATAACCTTTTTCTAACAGGAAGTTTTGATAACGGGTCTTAAAGAAATCCAGAACCTCTCCCTTTACTTTTTCGAAGGGGCGCTCCATCTTCTCCCTCAGGAGCCTTCCGCTCTCTTCGACCCATTCCAGCAGGGAAAGCCGGTATCCCTTTTCCAGAATGATCCGGATAATTCCCAGGGCCTGACGTCTCAGTCCGAAAGGATCGGCCGTACCTGTGGGGAGAAGGCCTACCCCAAAGGAACCCACAATCGTGTCCATCCTGTCAGCCATGCTTACGATATCACCGACCGGGCTGGAGGGTAACCGATCTCCTGCAAAGGCCGGGAGGTAGTGTTCATAAATCGCTTCATAGACCTGGGGTTTCTCTCCAGACAACCTTGCATACTCCCTTCCCACGATCCCCTGGAGTTTTGGAAATTCGCCAACCATTCCGGTGACCAGATCCGCTTTACATAGGAGGGCAGCCCTTTCCACGGTCTCTTTCAGGACTGGATCGATTCGATCCGTGAGGAAGGAGGCCAGTTGCTTGAATCGCATGACCTTCTCATAGGATGTTCCCAGCTTCGCCTGAAAAACCACCTTCTTCAATTCCTCAACCCTCTTCTCAAGAGAAACCTTCATGTCTTCCCGGAAGAAAAACTCGGCGTCGGAGAGCCTGGCCTTGAGAACCCGCTCATTTCCTCTGATCACCACTCTCTCGTCCCTCGGAGCAATATTGCTGATACAGATGAAATGGGGAAGTAATCGGCCATGATCGTTCATCAGGGGAAAATATCTCTGGTGTTCCTTCATCGAATGGATGACTACCTCCGCCGGTAGGGCAAGGAACCTTTCATCAAAATGACCGCAGAAGGTGACTGGATATTCGACCAGAAAGTTGACTTCGTCGAGGAGATCCTCATCGCTTAACACCTTCCCGGAAACCTTGGCCCCCTCTCGGATCATCCCTTCCTTGATCCCCTTTCTTCGTTCCCCCGGGTCGACCACAATAAAAGCCTCTTTTGTCCTTTTCAGATAAGACTGAAAGTCTTGGATCGGGATCGGATCAGGATGCATGAATCGATGGCCATGGGTCAGGTCCCCGCTCCTCACATTTCCCACCTCAAAAGGAATGACCTCCCCGCCGAAGAGGCTCAGGATCCAGTGAATAGGTCTTGCAAACCTGATCTGGACATCAGCCCACCTCATCGATTTCTGAAAAGGGATGGAGAGGATCACCCGGGGGAGAATCGTCTTAAGAAGTTCAGGGGTCGGTCTTCCAATCTCTCTTTTCACCGCGCAGACATACTCCCCCTTCTCTGTCTGGATGATCTCAAGGGATTCCACCGGAACCGATTGGCTTTTGGCAAAACCAGCAGCCGCTTTGGTCGGATTTCCCCGATCATCCAGGGCAGCCTGTTTCGATGGCCCGATCTTCTTCGTCTCCTCATCTTTCTGCTTCTCTGAAACCGATTCAATATAGAGGACCAGCCGTCTGGGTGTCCCGAGCGTCTTCACCCCTTTGAAATCAATCCGGTTCGCCTCAAGCTCCTTCCCGATCAGCCGTTCCAGCTCGGATAGAGCCCCAGGAACAAATCCGGCGGGGATCTCCTCCGTCCCGATCTCCAGAAGCAATTCTTTCATCCCAGGTCCTTTGTCCATGGTCATTGGCAATTGATGAGCGATCATTTCTCACTCAACAGCGGAAACCCCATCTCCTCTCTCTGGTGAAGATAGGCCTCCGCACACATTCTTGCCAGTGTCCTCACCCTCAGGATATAGCCCACCCTCTCGGTCACACTGATCGCACCCCTTGCATCGAGAAGGTTGAAGATATGAGAGGTCTTTAAACAGTAATCATAGGCCGGAAGGACCAATCCTTTCCCTGCCAGTGCCCTGGCCTCTTTTTCATACATCTCAAAAAGGCGAAAGAGCATCTCCACATCCGCCTCTTCGAAATTATATTTTGAGAATTCCACCTCCCCGCGGTGATGGATATCGCCGTAGCGGATCCCCCGGGTCCACTGCAGGTCATAGACATTATCCACCCCCTGAAGGTACATCGCAATCCTTTCGATCCCGTAAGTGATCTCCACGGGGATGGGATGGAGTTCAATTCCACCGGCCTGCTGAAAATAGGTGAACTGGGTGATCTCCATCCCATCCAGCCAGACCTCCCATCCCAATCCCCATGCACCCAGGGTTGGAGACTCCCAATCATCTTCGACAAATCGAATGTCATGATCCAAGGGATCAATCCCAAAAGAGTTTAAGCTCTGGAGGTAGATCTCCTGAATATCAAGAGGGGAAGGTTTCAGGACGACCTGGTATTGATAGTAGTGTTGAAGCCGGTTTGGATTCTCTCCGTATCGGCCATCCATGGGACGACGGGAGGGTTCGACATAGGCCACCCTCCACGGTTCAGGGCCCAAGACCCTGAAAAAGGTGGCAGGGTTAAAGGTCCCGGCACCGACCTCCAGATCATAGGGCTGTTGAACCACACACCCCTGATCCGCCCAGAATCTCTCCAGCGCAAAAATCAACTCCTGGAAATTCATCCTCCCTCCTCCCTTTCTTTCACCGAGTAGGGTTTAGCATGATCAGTGTTAAATGTCAAAGCAGGCCTAAACCCAAGTTCATCTGGCATTGGTCTGCCTCCCGGAAGGAAGGAGTTCCCTCAGCCCCTTCAGTGACTTCAGCTCCTTCCCCAGTTGGTGTTGGACGAATTTCGGAAGGAGTTCCTCGCTCTCCGACAAGGCCTGAGGGGTAAATCTGAGCCTGTGAAGTTTTTTCAAATTCAGTTGAGAAATCCCGTCGATTAACCGGGCAGTGCCCAATGAGAGGGGATAGAGATTATTCCACCTCTTCGAACACCGATCACATACCAGGCTTCCCTTTTCAATGGAGAAAAATAGAGAAGGCCTTTCCTCCAGCTCCTCCCACCCCTTATTGCATAAACCGCACCGGACCATATTGGGACGGTAACCGAACAGGGAGAGGATCCGGATCTCAAACATCCTTAACCACTCTTCCTTCGGATCGTTTGACTCGAGATCGAATAAGAAGGCAAGGAGAAGTTCAAAGGCCCCTGTGTTCACCTCCCGCTCCCCCGCCATCTCGTTCACCAGCTCCAGATAGTAGTTTCCGAAATAGATCTTTCTTAAATCTTCGCTGATCCCGGGAAAGGCATGAAGGATGTCTGCGCTCTCGACCCTCACCAGGCCCATTCCTTCACGGTCAAAAAAGATGAGCCGCAGATGGGAAAAGAGGCCCAGGGCATTCTGAAACCTCTTCTTGCTCCTCCTCGCCCCCTTTGCAATTCCCTTCAGTTTTCCAAAGTCCCTGGTAAGGAAGGTCAGGATCTTATCCGATTCTCCGTAATGAAGGGAGCGAATGACGATGGCGTGGGTCGTATAAAGCGGCATGCTCTACTTTTTCTGAGGTCCTTTCCCACCGGTGGAAGAATGGGAGGGCGAACTCTTGATCACATCAACTCCGGGTGGAATTTTAAATTGAAAGAGGGAGTTGGGGAGGTCCATGTTGGTCCGAATATCCGTTAAACGCGTCCGGGTCACATTGCCCAGACCATCGATGAGGTCCACCTGGACAATATAATAGGTCTTCTGATCCACCCGCAATGAAAGTCTGGATACCACAGGATGGGTCTCCATCGGACCCAGTTCCAGAACATAGGTGTTCTCCTTCTCGGGAGCAAGCTCATGGGGGGTGAGAAGTTTAAAGTCCCGCCTCAGATCTCCTGCTCCTGCCAGAAAACCAAACTCCTTGATCATCTCTTCTGCAGGGTATAAAAAGACCTGGTTCTCCTCCGGCTGAAAAAGCCAGAGGGTCTGGCCGTCCGAGATCAATTTCTGGTTTGGGACCCTGTAGTCCCAGCGCATCATCCCCTTCTTTTTAAAATAGACTTTTCCATCTGACCTCTGGGACTGTCTCATCACCTTCCCGATATATTCCTGAACAAAACTGGCCTCGAAGTCCCGGGTATGCTCATAACGGTTTTGGATTTCCGTCAGAACCGCCTGAGCCTCCATCCCAAACCCCGCTGTGGCAAAGACCAGCAGGGAAAGAAAAGAAACCAGGATTCCCCAAAATGCCTCTCTTTTCACCCGCTCCTCCTTTATGGCTCTATCTTTTTAATCAGAACCTCTCTCGGCTTGATCCCGTCGGAGGGGCCCACCACCCCCTCCTCCTCCATCTTTTCGATGATACGGGCGGCCCGGTTGTAACCGATCCGGAATCGTCTTTGTATGAGGGAGATCGAGGCCTGTCCGGTCTCTCCGACAAAGGCAACCGCATCATCATATTTCTCGTCATATTCATCCTCTTCACCCCGTGTCTCCTTCTCCTTTTTCACCTCGGTGAGGATGGAGGTGTCATAAGAAGGTTTCCCCTGCTTCTTCAGATATTCCACGACCCGTTTAATCTCTCCGCTGGAAACATAGGCACCGTGGACCCTTATCAATTTTGAACTTCCCGGGGGAAGAAAGAGCATGTCTCCGGTTCCAAGGAGATGCTCGGCTCCGATGGTATCCAGAATGGTCCGGGAATCCACTTTCGAGGTGACCTGGAAGGAGATCCGTGCGGGAAAATTGGCTTTAATGATCCCCGTAAGGACATCCACCGAAGGCCTCTGGGTTGCCAAAATCAGATGGATGCCCACCGCCCTGGCCATCTGCGCAAGCCGGGTGATCGATTCCTCCACCTCCCTCGATGAGATCATCATCAGATCGGCCAGCTCATCAATGACCACCACGATGTAGGGAAGCCTCTCCATTTTTTCGGCTTCTCTATTCTCCTCCCCCTCCAAGAGATCACCCTTCCGCTTATAGACTTTCCCTTTCTCCTTCTCCTCCTTTTCCATCCTCTGATGATAATGCTCAATATTTCTGACCGCCTTTTCGGCCAGGATCGTATATCTCCGCTCCATCTCTCCCACCAGCCAATGAAGGGCAATGGCCGCCTTCTTGGGATTGGTGACGACAGGAAGAAGAAGATGGGGAATGCCCTCATAGTCTGAAAGCTCCAGCATCTTGGGGTCGATCATCAGAAACCGGACTTCATCCGGAGTGGCCTTGAAGAGGATACTGCAGATCATCGAATTGATGGAGACGCTCTTACCGGACCCGGTGGAGCCAGCCACCAGGAGGTGAGGCAGCCTGACCAGATCGACCACAAAAGGGTCTCCTGAAATATCTTTCCCTACCCCGAAGGAGAGTTTCGTTTTCGAATTCCGAAAGGGGTCGGAATCAACGATCTCTTTGAGATAGACGGTCTCCCTGTTGGCATTGGGGACTTCGATCCCGACCACGGATTTCCCCGGGATGGGGGCCACAATCCGGATGGTCACTGCGCTCAACGCCAGGGCCAAATCATCCACCAGGCTTACGATCCGGCTGACCTTCACCCCGGGGGCAGGTTCGAATTCATAGACGGTGATGACCGGCCCCGGCCTCACCTCCACGACCTTTCCTTCCACTCCGTAATCGAGAAGTTTCTTCTCCAGAATTTTGGAGTTCATGATCAGGCTGTCGCGGTCAATCTTCTGTCTCTTCTCCACCTCGGCCTCAAGAAGGGAAATGGGTGGAAGCTCAAATTCCCTCTTCGACTCTGCAAATTCGAAGGCCTCCTGCTTGGGGATCTCTTCCCGTTTTTTAGGCAGCTTCGAAGCCTCCACCACTACAGGAATAATTTCCCTCGCCTCCTCCTTCTCCTCCTCTCTTTTTTCCTCCTGAATTTCCCCTCTTTCCTTCTTCTGTTTTCCGAGCTTTTTGGCCCTCTCTGCACGTTCCTTTCGGATGATCTTGAACGTGCTGATCTTCTCGGCGAGTCTTCTTACCCCGCCTCCCAGCCGGCGAATGGTGGCAATAAAAGAGATGCCTGTCCCAATCACAAAGGCAAGGATCAAAATCACCAACAAAAGGATGGTTGCTCCCGGAAGGTTAAAGTATCGGACAAGGTTTTTTGAAAAAACCTCCCCCATCAATCCTCCCCCCAGGAGTTCCCGGCTGTGCAGATGAAGAGGCCTCATCCACAGGCTGAAAAGGGAAGAGGTGGCAAATAGAATGACCAGCCATCCTCCCAATTTGAGCAGGGGGTACTTCCATTCCCAGCGGAGGATGAAACTGAAGGCATAAAAACCCAGGACCAGGGGGATGAGAAAAGAAGGAAATCCGCATCCCTGAAACAGGAAACCCGAGACGTAGGCCCCCACGATACCCATCCAGTTATGGATCGGCCCTGTCTTGGAGGAAGAATAGGAAAAAAAGGAAGGATCCATGGGATCATAGGAGACCAAGCTCAGGAATAGAAAGAGGGCCAGGGCAAAAAGCAGAATGCCTGTGACCTCCCGCTTCAATTTCTCTTTGATGGAATCCTCAACCACCGCTTTCCTCACCTTATCCCTTTGAGATGAATTCGAAATTCCGGGTGATGCTCTCTCTCACTTTCGCCATCAGGATCTCTCTCTCTCTTAAAGAACAATGACCTGTCTCGATAGGGCTTCCCATCTGGATCCGAATCTCTCCGGAGGAGGCCGTGATTCTGTCTTTGGGCATAATCTCTCTGCTTCCATAAATAGCGATGGGGATGATGGGAACCCTCGATTTGATGGCCAGGGTAAATCCCCCTTTCTTAAAGGGTTGAATCGTACCATCCGGGCTCCGCGACCCTTCCGGAAAGATGACCACGGACATCCCATCCCGGATCTTGCGTGCGGCTTGATTCATCGCTTCCACGGTCTTCCGTGTCCCCTCTCGATCGATGCTGATATAGCCTGCGGCAGCCATGGCCCAGCCGAAAAAGGGGATGGAAAAGAGTTCCTTTTTGGCCAGCCACTTAAACTGAAAGGGGAGATGGCCCAGCAGGGCAAAGATATCATAACTCCCCTGATGGTTTGACATAAAGACGTAAGGCCCATTCCCCTTTACGTGTTCCAATCCCTCCAATCTCACCTTCACTCCGTTCGCCAAAAGGGCTGCCTTTCCCCAAACCCTTGCATAATAATGGACCACCTTCCCTTTTCGGTCAAAGGGATAGGTGAGGAAGGCCAGGAACCCCAGAACCAGGGTGGCGATCACAATTCAAGACCAAACGAATAGCGTACGGACCATAAGAAAAATCTCATTCTTTAATTGTCATTGCGAGCCGAAGGCGAAGCAATCCTGCTATAAGTCGTTATAAAGATCTTTCCATTCAAGGTTGATGCTGTTAATCAATCTTATTTTCTTTGCCCGAGAGCCCCCTTTAATCCGTTTCTCTCTTAAAATGGCACTTTCTACATCCCGTGATACTTCGTAATAGACCAATTTACTGATATTGTATCTCTTGGTAAAGCCCTCTACTAACTTTGCTTTATGTTCATAAACTCTTCTCTTTAAATCGTTGGTGATACCCGTGTAAAGGACTGTATTCTTTTTATTCGTCATAATATAAACATAATATTGTTTTTCCTCCATAAAACTTCGTAGAAGAGATTATGGAGCATGCTCCGAGCCAAAGAGATTGCTTCGGGGACTTTGTCCCCTCGCAATGACAGGAGAGTAACTCCTCCTAATGACAACTTTTCATATCCTCTTTTCTAACTCTCGAAGGATAACCCTTACCTCTTCTTTGACCTGATCGTCAAGATCATAAGGGGACTTTCCCTCCCGGTCGGCCTCAAGGACCTTGGGATTAAACCTCATATGCCCTAAAACCGGAAAATCGGCAAGGTTCTCTTCGATCATTTTCCGGTCCTGTTCCGAATTGATCTTGTTTCCAACAATCATCATCTTCTTGATATTCAAATCCTCCCCCAGTTTCCTGATCTGCCTGGCGGTGTTGATCGCCCTTTGACCCGGTTCGACCACAATGAGAAGTCCATCCACATAACCTGTGCTCCCTCTTCCCAGATGCTCCAGACCCGCTTCCATATCAATGATCAGGGCCTCCTCCCGCTGAACCAGAATATGACGAACCAGATTCTTCAGGAGTACATTTTCAGGGCAGAAGCAACCTCCTCCTCCCTGGGGGATACACCCCAAAAGGAGAAGTCTCACGCCCTGGTAAGTCACACCCAATTCATCGGGAATATCATCCACCTTTGGATTGAGTTTGAACATGGAGCCAAATGACCCCTTTTTCGCTCCTGTCCTCTCCTCGATCAGGGAAGTCATGGAGGCGATCGGAGAGAGTTTGGCTGAAACTTCTCTGGGGAGACCGATGGCGGATGCCAGGTTCGAATCCGGATCGGCATCAATGGCAAGAACCTTCTTCCCCTCCGCAGCCAACAGACGGGCCATCACACCTGCCAGTGTGGTCTTTCCAACTCCGCCCTTCCCGGAAATCGCAATCTTCATCCTCGCCTCCTATTGCTATCATAATCAAAAAATGGCCAAATGTCTATTGCACCTGGCAATCTTGTAACTTCCCCCGGCACCGAGCGCCGCACCAGACCATGGTGGCACCTCTTTGGTAAATACCATTTGACAAGGAGTTTTCCGATCATTGATAATGAGACTCCGGTAAGAGGAAATGGCAGGAAAGATCAACAAGAAGGCGCTCGCCATTCTCAGCGTTTCTCATTTCGTAACGGACCTCAACCAGGGGTCCCTTCCCGCGATCCTCCCTTTTTTCAAAGAGGCCCTGAACCTCTCCTATACCCTCTCGGGTGCCATTCTTCTTTCGGCCAACCTGACCTCCTCGATTATCCAACCCCTCTTCGGACACCTCTCCGACAGGCGCCCGATCGGGTGGTTCCTCCCATTGGCTCCCTTCATCGCCTGTTTGGGCATGTCCCTCACGGGGTTCATGTCGAGTTACCCTCTGGTCCTCCTCTTTGTCATGATCAGTGGAAGCGGGATTGCCGCCTTCCATCCCGAAGGGTTTAAGACCGCTTACTTCTTCACCGGAGAGAGAAAGGCAACGGGAATGTCCATTTTTGCAGTGGGCGGTAATTTAGGAATAGCCCTGGGTCCGATCCTCGGCCTTACCCTTCTCACTTTTTTCAGCATCAAGGGAACCCTCGGACTGCTTCCCCCGGGGATCCTGATCGGAATCATCCTGTTCCTGAATATGCCGATGCTTAGGACTCCGGTCGAATCCGCCCACAGAGAAACGGGGAAGGTATCCAGGGCACCTCTTTCTAAGGATCAAAAGAAATCTTTCTTTCTTCTCATTGCCATTGCCACGGTGAGAGCAACAACCCAATTTGGCCTGGCCACTTACATCCCCTTTTATTACATCAATTACCTCAAAGGGAATCCGCTCTATGCCGGGAAGCTCGTTTCAACCTTTCTCCTCTCCGGAGCCCTGGGAACTCTCCTGGGCGCTCCCTTAGCAGACCGAATGGGACATAAACGATTTCTATTAATCACCCTCTTACTCTCCTTTCCCCTTCTCCTGCTTTTCTATAACAGCAGTGGCTTGATGAGTTTCATCCTTTTAGGCATTTCAGGAATGGTATTGATCTCCACCTTTGCGCTCACCACTGTGATGGCCCAGACAATCCTCCCCCAAAACTTGGGGATGGCCTCAGGGATGTTGGTCGGGTTTACCATGAGTGCGGGAGGAACCGGTGTCACCCTCCTTGGAACAATCGCAGATGCCTGGGGAGTACCCATGGCCATTAAAGCGATCTTTGCCTTACCCTTAATTGCATTCGTTCTGGGCTTATGGCTTAAATATCCTCTTGAAAAAAAACAGGGGGGCTAAATGATGAGCACCATTCTGGTCACTGGAGGCGCAGGGTTCATCGGTTCCCATCTCTGCGGACGTCTTCTCAGGGAAGGGGCCCGCGTGATTTGTTTCGATAACTTTGATTCCTTTTACGACCCCGAGATCAAAATCAGAAATGTAAAAGAAATCACCAAAAAATATCCGGACCCGTTCACCCTGATCACCGGGGATATCAGGAACCGTGGACACCTTCAGGAGGCCTTCAAAAAATATCCGATCGATATCGTTTTTCACCTGGCGGCCAGAGCCGGGGTAAGGCCCTCCATTGCCGATCCTCAACTTTATGAAGATGTCAATCTGCGGGGGACCATTCTTCTCCTGGAGGCCTGCAGGGAGTTCGGGGTCAAGAAGTTCATCTTTGCTTCCTCCTCTTCTGTCTATGGAGAGAATCAGAGGGTTCCCTTCTCCGAGGAGGATTTGAACATTCATCCCATCTCTCCCTATGGAATCACCAAAAGGGCCGGAGAACTTCTCTGCTATTGCTACCACCACCTCTATCAAATGGAGATGTCCTGTCTCCGGATCTTTACGGCTTATGGCCCCGGGCAGAGGCCCGAAATGGCGATCCACAAATTCACCCGGCTGACGGATCATGGCGAGGAGATTCCAATGTATGGCGATGGCTCTTCACGGAGGGATTATACCTATATCGATGACCTCATCGATGGGATGATGGCTGTGCTCGGTCATCACAAAGGCTTTGAGGTTTATAATCTCGGAGAATCCCGGACCACCTCCCTCATGGAATTGATCCGGCTGATCGAGGAGGCCCTCGGGAAAAAGGCGAGGATTCAAAGGTTAGAACCCCAGCAGGGAGATGTCACGGTGACCTATGCCGACATCCGGAAGGCGAGCCGGATGTTAGGATATCAACCCCGAGTTAAAATCGAGGAGGGGATTAAACGATTCGTCGATTGGTATAAGGCTGATTCGAGAAGAGGAGGAAGAGATGAATATCCTGTGGATTGTTAATACGAACACATTTCTTTTAGTGATCCTCATCATCATGGTCTCCTATCTCACCACCCAGGTGAACGCATTGATCCGGTGGTTAAAAAGAGAATAACCTCCCTGCAACAGGGATCATGGAATGATGGAGTAGCGGGTTTCAAAAAAATTCGACTGACCTTATTTGATTTTCCAGCCTGTTCCGGAGGACGTATCCTCCAAGGCAATTCCTTTTGAAAGGAGATGATTCCGGATTTCGTCAGCCTTCTTCCAGTCCTTTTCCCTCCGGGCTCCATCTCTTTCATCAATGAGCCTGATAATTTCCTCCTCAGAGATACCCATTTTCTTAAGCCCTGCTCTTTTCTGTTCGTTTAAATAGGCCTGCGGGTCATTCCTGAATAACCCGAAGACCCAGCCCATTTTTGAAAAGGCATCGAGTCCCTTTTGAAATAGAACAACCATCTCTTCAGTAGGCTGGTTTTTTGAAAGAGTCAAAAGGCTATTTAATTGTGTCTGGAGGTCATAGAAGTGTCCGAGGGCCTGGGCCGTATTGAAATCGTCATCCATTGCCTCTTCAAACCGGGTCTGAAAGGATTCGATGGCCTTCCGGGAGTCATCCATCACATGAGAATCTATTTTCTTCTTGGGGAGTGCAGGTCTTTTTAACTCTCCCTGAACGGCGCGGAGAGTCGTATAAAACCGATCCAATCCTGATTTGGCCTCGTTAAAACTATCATCCGAATAATCCACCGGACTCCGGTAATGGTGGGAAAGGAAAAAGAGCCGGAGGACCTCGGGGTGCCAGTCCTTGAGGATTTCCTTAATCGTCAGGATGTTTCCAAGGGATTTGGACATCTTCTCTTTGTTCAGGTTGACAAAGCCATTGTGGATCCAGTAGCGGGCAAAGGGTTTTCCGGTGGCCGCTTCAGACTGGGCAATCTCATTTTCATGGTGTGGGAAGATGAGGTCTTTTCCGCCGCCATGGATGTCCAGGGTCTCACCCAAATATTTCTGGCTCATCACGGAGCATTCGATATGCCAGCCCGGCCTTCCTTTCCCCCAGGGGCTCTCCCAGGAGGGTTCTCCGGGTTTACTGGCCTTCCAGAGGGCGAAGTCGAGAGGGTTTTCCTTCTTCTCATCAATCTCCACCCGGGCACCGGCCTGCATCTCCTCCAAATTCCTTTTGGAGAGTTTCCCATAGTCTTTGAATTTTTCAACCGAATAAAAGACATCCCCTTCCCTCTGATAGGCATAGCCTTTCTCAAGGAGGACGGAGATTAGGCCAATCATTTCAGAAATGTGTTCGGTGGCTCTGGGTTCGGCCGACGGCCTCTCCAGACCGAGCCTTCCCATGTCGAGATGAAATTCGCCGATATACTTCTCGGCGATCGTTTTACAATCCACGCCCTCTTCATTTGCCCTTTTGATGATCTTATCGTCAATATCGGTGAAGTTTCGAACGAAAGTAACCTCATATCCACGGTACCGGAGGTATCGGTAGATCGTATCGAAGACGATCGCTGATCTGGCGTGACCGATATGACAGAGGTCATAGACCGTCACCCCGCAGGCATACATCCCGATCCTTTTCCCCTGAAGGGAAATGAAATCCTCTTTTTTGCCGGAAAGGGTATTGTAGATGCGAAGAGCCATGGGTTTTTGCCCCCGATCGATGATCAGGATATCTTTAAAGCGCTCTTCAGACGCTTGATCATTCTCTCTTTTCCGAGAAGGGGAAAGACCTTAGCCAACTCAGGGCCTTTCATCTTTCCGGTGATTGCTGCCCGAAGCGGGGCGTAAAGGGATTTTCCCTTCCGGCCCGTCTTCTCTTCGAATCGGGATAAGAGTGAGGTCCAGGTATCTTCCCCTGCCGCGGCCGCCCCCTCCAATACTCTCAGGATAGCCTCGAGGACCTCCCGGTTTTCGGAATCACAAAGGACAGACTTTGCTCCCTCATCAAAAGAGAATTTTTCATCAAAGAAGATACCCAGATATTCCTCTGTCTGGGAAAGGACCACCAGATTTTCTTTCAGAAGTGAAGAGACCCGGGTTAAATAGTCCCGATCAAATTGGTCCACCTTTAACCCGGCCTTTGCAAAATAGGGGGTCAGCAGTGTCAAAAGCCGGTCCTCTTCGGTCCCCCTGATATAGTGGCTGTTCAACCACTCCAATTTCTTTCGTGAGTGGAGGGGAGCATTTTTCGAAAGAGAGGAGAGGTAGAATTCCTCACCGATCTTTTCCAGGGTCAGGATCTCTTCCCTGGAGGAAGGGGTCCAGCCCAAGAGGATGAGGTAGTTCAGAAGGGCTTCGGGGAGAAACCCTTCCTCCCGGTATTGCGAAACCGCCGTGGCACCATGGCGTTTGCTTAATGGAGAACGGTCAGGACCGAGGATAAGAGGGTGATGAGCGAAAAGAGGAGGTGACCACCCGAAGGCTTGATAGAGGAGGACCTGCCTGGGGGTATTGGAGAGATGGTCATCTCCCCGGATGACATGGGTGATATGCATCAGATGATCATCGATCACGCAGGCAAAATTATAGGCGGCCACTCCGTCCGAGCGGACGATGATGAAATCCCCGATCCCGCTTGAATCAAAACTCATCCTCCCATGGATGAGGTCTTCAAAAACGATCGTCCCCTTGCCCACCTGAAATCTCACCACGGGCTTCATCCCTTCGGATTCCATTTTTGAAATCTCTTGTCCGGAAAGAAAACGGCACTTCCCGTCATATCTCGGCATCATCCCTTTGGAGAGTTGTTCTTTCCGAAGAAACTCAAGCCTTTCAGTCGAACAAAAACATCGATAGGCCTTCCCCTCTCTGAGCAACTGGTCTGCATAATCACGATAGAGGTTCAGGCGCTGGGATTGGCGATAAGGACCATCCTTCCCCCCTCCGTCAGGGCCCTCGTCCCACTGAATCCCTAACCAATGGAGGTCTTTCAGGATGGCTTCCATGGAGGCATCGTTCGAACGCTCCGTATCGGTATCTTCGATCCTGAGGATGAAACTCCCTTTTTCTCGTTTTGCAAAGAGGTAGTTGAAGAGGGCGGTTCGGGCATTTCCGATGTGGAGGAGTCCGGTGGGAGCCGGAGCAAAGCGAACTCTTACAGATGGAATCATTTGGGGTCCTTATCAAATGGGACTAAATCCGAAATCTGAATATCGGGCGAAGCGTCCATTTCGGACCAATCCGAAACAAATCCTAAATTCAAATTTCCCAATTTCCAAAACATTCATTTTATTTCGGTCATTTGTATTTAGAACATTTGTGCTTGTTTCAAAATTCGGATTTCGTGCTTCGAATTTTAGTTAATTTTCATCCACGAGGGCGACCGCATAGGCGGCAATCCCTTCTCCCCTGCCAGCAAACCCCAATCCTTCGGTGGTGGTCGCCTTTACATTGATTCTTCCGGTTTCAACTTCCAAGACCCCCGCAATCTCTTTCGCCATCTTGGGGACGAATTCAGAGAGTTTGGGTTTCTGTGCCACAATCGTGGTGTCGATATTCAGGATATGAAACCCCTTCTCCCTCACCTTGATCAGGATTTTTTTCAAGAGGAGGGTGCTCTGAATATTTCTATACTGGGGATCGGTGTCCGGAAAATGCCTTCCAATATCCCCTTCTGCAATCGCTCCTAAAAGCGCATCACCGATGGCATGGAGCACGACATCGGCATCGGAGTAACCCTGTAGCCCAAGGAGATAAGGGATTCGAACCCCTCCCAGTATGAGCGGTCGATTCGGAACCAGGGGGTGGACATCGTATCCAAAGCCCACTCTCATTCTTCCTCCCCCATTGTTTTGGATTTCATCCTGAGGAAGAGATTGGCTAACATCCAATCCTCCTGAGTGGTGATTTTTATATTGGTATAGGAACCTGGAAGGAGATGAACCTTGACCCCCAGCCTCTCTACGAGAGAGGCATCATCCGTTCCCGCAAAACCCTCTTCGGTGGCTTTGAGATAGGCCTCCCGGATGAGTGGGACTTTAAAGGTTTGGGGAGTCTGGGCCTGCCAGAGGGATTCCCTTTCCAGGGTTTCGAGAAGGGTACCATCGGAACTCACCATCTTGATGGTATCCTTGACAGGCATGGCCATGATCACCGCTCCAAAACGTACTGCCCCTCGAACGGACATTTCAATCATCTCTCTGGTCACGAAGGGTCGAACGCCATCATGGATGACGACGATCTCTGTATCCTCGGGTAAAGCGTCAATTCCATTTTTGACAGAGTCCTGCCTTCGCTTTCCTCCTGGGATGATCTGGGATATCTTCCGGTACGCATAGGGTTCGATGACTTCTTTCAGGCAATAATCCATATCCTCCTCCCCCACGACCAGGAGGATGGAACGGATGAGCGGACAGATTTCGAAGGAATCAAGGGTGCGGCTGAGGATAGGCTTCCCGCCAAGGGAAAAGAATTGCTTCTTCTTCTCTTCCATAAAGCGTTGGCCCTTCCCCGCAGAGACGATGACTGCATCAGCCTTCATCACTCTCCATTGTTCAAAACCCTCATCCATCCCCTCTCCCCTTTTGCTTGCAATTACGACACAGTCTCTGGTGGAAGAGGGATGGGGTGAAGGGGATATCAGAATTCACTGTCCAGAGGATAGTAGTAATCCTTTCCCCTGTTTTCCCGGCTCGTCTCCTCCTTCAATCTGGCGAAGATCATCCTTCCTGCCGGAGTTTGAAGGACACTGGTCACGATGACATCCATATTTTTACCGATCTGTCTCCGTCCATTGTCCACGACGATCATGGTTCCATCATCGAGGTAGGCGACGCCCTGTCCCGTCTCTTTCCCCTCCTTCAGGATTTTCACATTGATCTCCTCACCGGGGAGGACCACTGGCCTTAAGGAGTTCGCCAGGGCATTGATGTTGAGGACCTCAATCCCCTGAAGCTCTGCCACCTTATTGAGGTTCGAATCATTGGTGACGATCTTTCCGCTGATCTCTTTTGCCAGCTCAATCAGTTTAGCATCGACCTCTTTGACCGAAGGGTAATCCGTGTCAATAATTCTGACATCGATATCGGCCTGTTTTTGGAGATGGTTCAGAATTTCCAGGCCTCTTTTCCCCCGGGTCCGCTTGATGGGATCCGAGGAATCAGCAATATGCTGAAGCTCATTGAGGACAAAGGTGGGGATGAGAATGGATCCTTCCACAAAACCGGTCTCCGTAATATCGGCGATACGACCGTCAATGATCACGCTCGTATCCAGAATCTTTGTATTCCCTGCTCCCGGAGGAACCTTACCGAAAGGCTTCCAGCCCGGGAGATGGAACTCCTCTCCTTTTTTCAACCCGATCTGAAGACCGATATATCCACCCATCCCATAGAGTAAACCCAGGATGGGGAGGACCACGGGCGGATGGTCAAAGAGATGGGAGATGAGGGCTTTGAAGATAAGATGGGCGATCAACACTCCAAGGATCAAACCGATAAAACTTCCTAAAAGATTTTTTAAAGGAACCTTTTTCAGTCGTTTTTCCACCAGAAGGATCAGTCCGGCCAGGAGAAGACCGCCGATCAATCCTGCAAGACCCATCTGAGGAGAAGAAGTCAATCCCTTCATCAATCCGTATCCACTCCAACCGCAGATGATCAATAATAAAAGATAAAGAATCCAAGAGTCCAAAGGGTTCACCTCCTTTCACTGAAATTTTCAAATGAATGGGAAGAGTAAATGGGCAAGAATTTACTTAGGGTCCGAAGATCGTCTTGATCTCTCTCAGGATGTCTGTCTCTTTCACCTCTTTCGCGATGGCCAATTCTTTCACCAGGAGATTTTTCGCCATATCCATGATCTTTCTCTCTCCGAAAGAGAGATCTTTCTCAGTTTTGAGAAGATGGAGGTCTCTTAATACTTCGGCAATTTCATAGATCGATCCGGTATTGATTTTCTCCATATATTCCCGGTATCGCCGATTCCAGGTCTGATTATCGATCGAGACATCCCGGTCCTTTAAAATCCCGATCACCTTCCGGGTATCAATTTTCCTAATCACGGTCCTCAGGCCGGCCGACTTCACATTATCCTTCGGAACCATGATCGTCATCCCATTGTCAACAAAACGGAGGATGTAGAAACTCTGCTCCTTACCCGAAATTCGTTTCGTTTCAATGGATTCAACGACTCCGACCCCATGCCCTGGATAAACTGCCTTGTCACCGATTTGAAACATAAATTCAATTCCCCCTTTCTCATGATGCATCTGCAAAGAGGTTTCCTCCTGTTTCTGTAGGCTTGCCTGATTTCCCGAAGGTAAGAACAACGGTCACGTGAGGATTTAAGAACCTTCGCGTCTGGCCGGTTTTAAGATGTCGTTTTCGTCGGGTTTCTTACCTTGAATCATTCTACCTACCGAGGCATCGATTCCAAAAATGGCAGATATTCGAACCCTTCCTTTAACCTCCCTCCGTTCTCCAGGAGGTCCAACCTGAAAGACCTCCATAATATCCCCCACCTTCAGCCCGGTTAATTTACCCGCATTGATATAGACCTCATCCCCCTCCACTTTGGCAACTCGGCAAAACCACTCCAGATGATCGAGCTCTCTGGAGAGCGACCGGCTGAGCTCATTGAGGGCAAGATCGATCGCCCTTCCCTTCGCCTTTTCATCAGCGAAGGCCCCTCTCTCCTTGGTGGCAATGATGGGATTTTGGGTCGAAAGGCTTTTCAAAATCCTTCCGGAGAAGGTATCCACGACTCTCATCTCTATCTTAACGATGGCCGATGAGGTTTCATCCTGGGCTCTGGTTGCTTTTGCATTAAAGACATAGGGGCCGGAAAGCTCGCCGATCACGACGGCATGAATACCGAAGACCTCGTTCAGCATCTTTAAGACACCCGGCGTCTCCATCTCTGCCGGGGAAATTCCTTTCCTTTCAATAAACTCCCTTACCATTGGGTAGTCGATGAAGAGGATCTGAAGAGACCTCTGAGAGACCTCTCTGGCTAACCTTTCAGCAAGCCAATCTCCAAAAATCTCTTCCGCAGAGTCGGTCCGATCATCAAAATGGGCGATCATCACCTTCCTCTTCAAACTCGTCAGGGAAGCCGCAGAGACCGATTCGGGAAGAACCTCCATCTCCGAAGTGGAAGCAGAGGGTTTTGAAAAAATGGGAGAACTGATCTGGACTTCCTCTTTCCGAACAGGGGGGATGGCATAAATTTCCCTTCTGGTGAGATATTCATCCACGGGAATATAAAGATACTTGGGTTGATTTCCCACTTCGACCTTAGGGTTCAAAACCTTCACATATTCCTGTTTATCGATGATGACCACCTCTTTATCCAGCAGCTCTTTCATCTTCGCCTTATGAGGGGGTCCCTTTTTAATCGGAAACCAGGATGGAGTGGAACAGGCGAAAAGAAAAGTGAGAAGGAAAAAGAGAATTATTGGGAATTGAGGTTTTGTTAATTTGGAGTCCATCTTTTCCTTCAAACTGAATAATTAATTTTACCCTAAAAAGGTTTAAAAATCAATCCCCAAAATCTAAATTTGTAAAGGATTTTTATAAAGGTGAAATGCGTCTAACTCTTTATAATTTTTAAGTAATTTGTATAATTGAAGGAGGTTTTGGATGGGATTTGGAAAGATGGACGGTCACTTTTTGGAGATCCTTAGGCGTATCCACCCCAATGGGTTCATAATCCACGGCGATTACTTTAATCTTATAACCGTTCTCCAGCGCCCGGAGCTGTTCCAATTTTTCCAGTTTTTCAAGCGGTGTGGACTTCATTTTAGCCAGTCTTAATAGGAAACTCCGGCGATAGACGTAGAGGCCGATGGTCTTGAAAATCTTCTTTGATAAGAGTCTCCCTTTCATATCAGGATTGGATAGGATCTGCTCGATGGTGAGGTCCCTTGGAAAGGGAATAGGAGACCTCGAAAAGTAAAGGGCATAGGACTTCCCATCGACCACCACCTTTCCCTGGTTGGGATTCAACCAGTCCTTGATGTCTTTGATCCTTGTCATCAAAGAGGACATCTGAAGGGTTTCGTCCCTTAGAAGGGGCCGGATGGCCTTATCAATGATGGGTCCTTTGATCAGGGGTTCATCCCCCTGGACGTTGACAATAATCTCTGACCTGAGGTTTCGGGCCACCTCTGCCACCCGGTCGGTTCCAGTAGGATGATCCGGAGAGGTCATCACAACCTTTCCTCCAAACCTCTGCACGGCTTCCAGGATTCTCTGGTCATCAGTAGCGACAATGACTTCCCCGATCAATTTCGATTGGCGTACCCCTTCGTAGACCCATTGAATCATCGGCTTGCCTAAAATGTCGGCAAGGGGTTTCCCCTCAAACCGGGTCGAACCATACCGCGAAGGGATGATTGCAGAAATTTTCATCACAGTGGTCTCATTTAAACAGATTCATTCGAGCCTGTCAATGACCCTCATGAAACTCCGCTTGCTATTAAATTGACTTTCTTTTATATTGGTGCGGTGATGAAAAAGGGGAAAAATTTGAAACAGGGAATCAAAGACTATTTCATTGCCACCCGTCCCTGGTCTTTCACCATGTCCCTGATCTCGGTTTCGGTAGGGGCTCTCCTGGCCGGAGAAGAGGGTTCGATCCTGTGGGGGTGGTACCTCCTGGTATGCATCGGGATCGTCTGTTTCCATGCGGCTGCTAATATATTCAATGACTATTTTGACACCCGTTACCAGGTGGACCAGCCCGACTCTCCCACGGCTCGCTACCGTCCCCAACCGATCCTCTCGGGCATCTTCACCCCGGCCCAACTTTTAACCGAAGCGATTGTCCTCAGCGGAGTCACCGCTCTGATCGGTTTGATCCTCTCCTTCGGACGTTCCATGCTGGTTTTCTGGATCGGTCTGATCGGCTTTTTTGCCTGCCTTTTCTATACGGCGGCTCCAATCAAATTCAAATACAAGGCCTGGGGAGAATTTTTTGTTTTCCTCATGTGGGGCCCCCTGATGTTCGAAGGCGCCTATGCGGTTCAGCGGCAGGCCCTTTCCCTAAAGGTCTTTTACCTCTCCATCCCTTTCGGGATCCTGGTGGGGTTGGTCCTTCTGGCCAATAATATCCGGGATATTGCTTATGATTCCCGACAGGGAATCAAAACGATCGGAATCCTGCTCGGCAGCCGGCGCAGCATCTTCCTTTATGCCGGCCTTATCCTCTTGGCCTATCTCTATATGATCGGAATGATTGCGTCCGGGATCCTGAGCCCCTGGGGCCTTCTGGTTCTCCTCTCCCTCCCAAAGGCGATTCACCTCTTGAAAAATTTCATGACAAAGGTCCCGGAGGCGGCGGATGCCATTACCGCCCAACTCAATACCACTTTCGGCCTCTTTCTCATCCTCTCGCTGATCCTCAATAGAGTGGTGCCCTTGTGATCTGGGGGGCGATTCTTTTAGCTTCTGCCTGCTGGGCAATCACTTTTGGCTGGAGCGGGGGAAATTTCTGGGTAAAGATCGGCCTTTCGGTCGTTGCGGTTTCTTTCTATTCTCTCTTCTGGCAAAGGCCAAGGATCTCTTTCAGGCTCCATTCATTCCTTTACGGACTCCTTTCAGCCGCCGCACTCTACCTGATTTTCTTCCTGGGAAACAAAATTGCTGCTCAAATCCTTCCGGGGGCAAAAACTCAGGTCAATGCCATCTATTCTCTCGGAGCTGGAGTCAGTAAGATTCCCGTCTTTCTCCTTCTATTCTTCATTACCGGGCCTGGGGAGGAAATCTTCTGGCGTGGTTTTCTGCAAGAACGCCTGATGACCGCATGGGGAAACCTTTCCGGGTGTCTGATGACCATCGCCCTTTACTGTGGTGTTCATGTCTTTTCACGTAATCCTGTGCTCATTTTAGCCTCTCTGGTGGCCGGCACCTTCTGGGGCCTCCTCTATCTCTGGAGAAAGGACCTGTTGGTCCAGATCACCTCACATTCCTTCTGGAGCGCGGTCATCTTCGCCGTAGCGCCGGTTCAATGAAATTTCCCGCTGAGGGGAGCCCCCGGTGATTCATCAAAGAAATTGACTAAAAGGTGGTGAGCTCGGGGGTCCCTTTTTGGAAGCCGTAATTTTTTACGACCCCATCCTTATCGAAGAGGATGACCAGGCCATCCTTCTTCTGCTGAATTCTCGTGTACTGGAACAGGGTAAGATTGGTCAGGTAGGGTTCCTCGATCGCAAATTTGGAGGAGTTCTTACGGAGATAGGTGTAAACGAAGATATCTCCGTCATACTGTTTTTGAATTCGATCGGGAGGGCCGAAGACCTCCAGGATTTCGCTTTTGGTGGTAGAACCGATCTTAATCTTTTCCTTCGGATCCTGTCTGATCTCAGAACCGATATAGACCCTTCCGATACTGCAGCCCCATAGAAAGGTCAAGAGCGTGAGAAAGAGGAGGGCCTTAGTGCAGCTCATCCGTTCCCTTATGGAAACCATAATATTTCACCCTATCGTTCTCATCGAGAAAGATGACGAGGTGGTCAGACTTCACCTTGGCCTCAACAAAGTTGAAAAGAACCAGGACGATCGCCCGTATATTTCCACGGTTGTATTGGTAGGAGAGGATGTTGGCAAAAGGATAATGGGTAAGAGGCTCTCTGGTCACATCCAGTTCCCGAAGGATTTCATTAAAGACCGTCGGGCTGATGTAATTTTGAGGAGGACCGAACCACCGGATAATCTCCTCTTTGGTGGTCACGCCGGGTTTGATCTCTCTGATCTTCTCCCCGGAAATCTGCGGGCCTTCATAATAACGGCCTACCACACAACCGGTCAGGAGGAGGGCCAGAGAAAGAACGCCGATCACCAGAGGAGTATGATGAAACGGCCTCTTCATGAGTCTCCTCCCTTTCGAATTCTTCCTCCCATTCCGTATTTCTCTGCGACCTCCTTGAATCCGGGAAGAGACTTCTCGATCATCCCCTTCTCGACGGCATAGGCGATTCTGAAATAACCCGGTTTTCCAAAACCCCTTCCCGGGACGGTCAGGATCTTTTTGGCCTGAAGGTCTTTCACAAAGGCCACATCATCCTCAATGGGCGCTTTCGGAAAGAGGTAGAAAGCACCCTGAGGTTTTACCACCTGATATCCGAAAGAGGTTAAGGAATGATAGAAGAGGTCCCTTTTCTCCTCATATTCCCTGATGTTCACTGAATTCCTCTGAAGGGGAGCGACCAGCCTCTGCATCAGCGCAGGGGCATTGACGAATCCGAGGGTCCGGTTAGCAAAAATGATGGCCGCCATCATCTCCTCGACCTCCTCACAATCTGGATGGGCCGCGATATAACCGATCCGTTCTCCAGGAAGGGAAAGGTCTTTGGAGTGGGAGGTCACCCGGAGGGTGTGGGGATAGAATTTAAAAGGAATGGGGAGTTTAATCCGGTCGTAGACAATCCGGCGGTAGGCTTCATCGGTGATGAGGTAGATGGTCTTGCCTATCTTCTGACTTTTCCTCCCCAGCAGTCTCCCTAAATTTTTGAGGGATTCCTCGCCATAGACGACCCCGGTCGGATTGTTGGGAGTATTGATCAGGACGGCTTTGGTCTTCTGATCAATGGCCTTCTCAATGTTTTCAAGGTTAAGAGAGAAGTCCTCATTCGTATGGACGATACGGAGAACTCCTCCAGAATTTTCGATATAGAACTTGAATTCCATAAAGTAAGGAGAAGGGACGATGACTTCGTCGCCCTCATCGAGAAGGGCTTTCAAAACGACATTGAGCCCCCCCGCAGCCCCCACGGTCATGACCACATGATTTTCATTAAAGGGCAGAGCGGATTCCTCCCTGAGATAATCGGCGATTGCCTTTCTGGTCTCACGATATCCATTATTGGGCATATAGCGATGCATCCCTGAAATGGGATGGTTGGCGAGTTCCTTCAGGGCCTTCTTCAGAGATTCGGGGGGTTCGAGATTTGGATTTCCAAGTGAGAAGTCGTAAACATTCCCTTCCCCATGGATTCTTTTCAATTCCTCCCCTTCCTCGAACATCCGCCTCACCCAGGAGGCGCCATTCAATGCATTCTTGACTTTCTTTGAAATCGACATTCCACTTCTCCTTTCAACGATTCACTTTTACTAAAAAATAAAAGAGCCATAAAGTCTCCCCTTATGGCTCCAAATAAAAAGCCATGGGGGCCTGCATGGTCACCCATGGCTATCCCTGCTGTAGAAGCAAGGGCTTATGGGTGACCCTTGTCAAAGTAAAAATAAAAGAAATAAAAGTTAAACATCTCTTCTCCTTTGAATTCAATTTAAAACATATCACACCTGTTTTGTCAAGGGAAATTAAAGGTTTTTGAGTGTCAGAAAAGTTGACATTTAATAAAAATCCCTTTAATATTGCGAAGATATATCTTACTCCCGGTGTTAAAAAGAGATGGCTGGAGAGAAACGGCTCGCCCGAACCAGAAATATCGGGTTTATGGCCCACATTGATGCGGGGAAGACCACAGTCACCGAGAGGGTCCTCTTCTATACCAGGAAGATCCATCGCATGGGTGAGGTGGATGAAGGGACAGCGGTGATGGACTGGATGCAGCAGGAGCAGGAGAGGGGCATCACCATCACCTCTGCGGTGACCGCGGTAGAGTGGAAAGGAAACACAATCCATATTATCGATACCCCCGGTCATGTGGATTTCACCATTGAGGTGGAACGATCCCTCAGAGTCCTGGATGGGGTTATTGCGATCTTCAGTGCGGTCGAAGGGGTGGAACCCCAGTCGGAGACCGTCTGGCATCAGGCAGATAAATATCGCGTTCCCAAGCTGGCATTCGTCAATAAGATGGATCGGATGGGGGCCAATTTTTTCGAAACCGTAAAGATGATGATAGACCGCCTCGGAGCAAACCCATTGATCACCCAGATTCCAATTGGAACCGAAGATCGGTTTATTGGAGTGGTTGATCTCATCCGAAACAAAGGGGTCGTCTGGGATGAACACAGTCTGGGGATTGAATTCAGAGAGGTCTCCATCCCGAAGGAATCGGAGAGGGAAGCGGCACAATACCGTTCCAAATTGATCGAATCGCTTGCCGAGCTCGATGACCCATTGATGGAAAAGTATCTCAACGGGGAAGAGATCTCTGAACCCGAAATCAAAGGCGCCTTGCGAAAAGCCACCCTCTCGATGAGGGCTGTGCCCGTTCTCTGTGGTGCCGCATTGAGAAACCAGGGAATCCAGAACCTGATCGATGCCATCGTGGACTACCTGCCATCCCCTTTGGATGTTCCGCCTGTGGAGGGGCAAAATCCCGTCTCAGGGGAAAATGAGAGAAGGATGACAAGGGATGAGGAACCCTTCACCGCTTTGGCCTTTAAAGTCATGATGGATGAAGGGAGGAAACTGGTTTATATCCGGATCTACTCCGGGGTGCTGAAGGTGGGAATGGAAATCTATAACCCCCGGCTGAAGAAGACGGAAAAAACCTCCCGGATCTTTCAGATGCATGCCAACCAGAGGACCCGCGTGGAGGAGGCAAAAACAGGGGAGATCGTGGCCATCATGGGTTTGAAGGAGACGACCACAGGGGATACCCTCTGTGACCGAACCCACCCGATTGTCCTGGAGCTCATCGATTTTTATAAACCCGTGATGTCAGTGGCGGTGGAGCCAAAGACAGGCATGGACCAGGAAAAACTCACCCCATCCCTGGAGAAGTTGAGCGAGGAGGATCCTACCTTTCAATTTAAATTTGATGAAGATACGGGGCAGACCATCATCTCCGGAATGGGCGAATTACATCTTGATGTGCTGGTTAATCGCCTTCTCACCGAATATCATTTGGAAGTGAATGTGGGAAAGCCACAGGTCGTTTTCCGCGAGACTGTGGAGAAGGAGGCAGAGGCCTCCCACAAATTCGCCAAAGAAATGGAAGAGGTGAAGCATATCGGAGAGGTCCTCCTGAGGATTTCTCCAAACGGAAGAGGGAAAGGGATCGAATTTCGTTCTGAGGTTCCGGAAGGAATCCTCATTCCGGAAGGCCTTCTCGCCATTGAAGAAGGAGTGAGGGAAGGAGCGACCATCGGAGTGGTGATGGGTTATCCATTAACGGACCTCCGGGTCACCCTTTTGAAAGCCGCGACCGATTTGAACCATCCCTCTCCCCTTGCCCTGAAGATTGCTGCTTCCAATGCATTGAGGGAGGGATGCCGGAAGGCACACCCTGTTTTAATGGAGCCAATGATGGAGGTCAACATCATCGTCCCTGAGGAATTCATGGGGGAAGTGGTGGGCGATCTGAAGGCGAGAAAGAGTTCTGTGGAAGCGATCACCCCCAGAGGGAAGGTCACTCTCATCAAGGCCCTCTCTCCCCTGACGAAGATGTTTGGTTACTCAACGGATTTGAGATCCCTCACCCAGGGACGGGGGACCTTTTCCATACAGTTCTCTCGTTACGACAAGATGATCGGGTAATCCATCAAAAGGGGATGACCATCAAGAACCAGAGCCTCGATGATGAGATTCTCAAAACCCTGAGAGCATCTTCTTCCCCTTCCATTTCCGGGGAGGAGATCGGCCGGAGATTGAGGGTGAGCCGGACCGCCATCTGGAAGCGGATCAGGCATCTGAGACTCCTGGGATATGAGATCGATGCCTCCACTCGATCCGGATATCGTCTGATCCGGTCCCCTGACCTTCTCACCCCGTCCGAAGTCAGATCCGGTCTCAAAACGAAACGGATGGGAAAGGTCATCCATTATTTTCAGATTCTCGATTCGACCAATTCAAAAGCCTATGAGTTAGCCCTTCAGGGTGCGAAGGAAGGGGAAGTGGTCATCGCAGAATCCCAGAACAGGGGGAGAGGGAGGCTGGGAAGAGACTGGTTTTCCCCTCCTTTCCTCAACCTTTATCTCTCCGTGATCCTGAGGCCCAGGATTCCTCCTCATCAGGCATCGCTCATCACCCTGATGGCCGCAGTGGCCACTGCTGAAGCGATCGAGAAATATTCTGGCCTCAAACCGTCAATCAAATGGCCCAACGATATCCTGCTGGGAGATCGAAAGGTAGCCGGTTTGCTTAATGAGATTCAATCCGAGATGGACCGGGTTCACTTCATCATCCTGGGTATCGGGATGAACCTCAATGTGGATGAGTCTGTGTTCCCCAAAGAGATCCGATCCATTGCCACCTCTCTGAAGATCGAGAAGGGGGAAACCATTCTGAGAAAGGGGTTTCTTCAGAATCTTCTCAAGGGATTGGAGGATTGGTATGAGATTTTCTTGAAGGCAGGGGGGGAAAGGATTCTGAAGGCCTGGAGAGAGAAAGCGAGGATTAAAGGAAGGCCGGTAAGGGTGACCTCCTTCGGTCAAACCCTGTCCGGCATGGCAATTGATGTGGATTCGGATGGGGCTCTAATCTTAAAAACAGACGACGGAAGTCAGAAAAAAATTGTTGCAGGAGACGTAGAATATTCTCGAAAGCAGAGCGTGGAGAGTGGGGAGTGGAGAGTGAAGAAATAGTTTACTGCTTTTAACTTTCGACTTTCCACCTGTCAAGGGGAGGAGGTCTTATGCTTCTGGTCATCGATGTCGGCAACACCAATACCGTTCTGGGAGTTTATGATCGCAGGGTCCTGGTGGATCACTGGCGGATCGGGACGGAAAGGGAGAAGACCGCTGACGAATGGGGGATTCTCTTCCGGGAACTTTTCCAGTTCGATCATATCCACATGGAAGATTTTAAAGGGCTGATTATTTCCTGCGTGGTCCCTCCGGTTCTGGACAGGCTTCAGGAAATGGCGGATAAATATTTCCATGTTCACCCTTTGATTGTAGGACCGGAGATCGAGATCGGGATGAAGATTTTATATGATCATCCCGCCGAAGTGGGAGCGGATCGGATTGTCAATGCAGTGGCGGCCTATGAGCGTTACCGCAAGAGTACGATTGTGGTCGACTTCGGGACGGCAACCACCTTTGACTATGTCTCACCGAAGGGCGAATATCTGGGCGGAGCCATCTCTCCGGGAATCGGGATCTCCGCAGAAGCCCTGTTTCAACGAGCCTCAAAGCTCCCAAGAATTGAGATCCTCGAACCCAAAAAGGTGATCGGAAAGAACACGGTTCAAAGTATGCAGTCGGGGATCTTTTTTGGATATGTGGGACTGGTGGACGAAATTGTCAGACGGATGAAGAAAGAAATGAGATCAAATCCCAAAGTCATTGCCACCGGAGGGTTGGCAAGCCTGATTGCGAAGGGATCAGAGGTCATTGAAGAGGTGGATGAATTTCTGACCCTCGAAGGGTTGAGGATCATCTATGAAAGGAATCAGAAACCGAAAAAGAGAAGATAGGCGCTCCCGCCCATTTTCCCCTTGTCTAGCCTCTCTCAATTTGGTATAAATACCCAACATGTTAGCCAGGGCCCTGAGCAGCGCTCTTTTCGGCATTGATGCCTATGTAGTGGAGGTGGAGGTTGACATCGCCCAGGGGCTTCCTGCCTTTGCCACGGTTGGACTTCCCGAAGGAGCGGTCAAGGAATCGAAAGACAGGGTCAAGGCGGCTATTAAAAACTGTGGTTATGACTTTCCTTCCCGGCGGATCACGGTCAATCTTGCCCCTGCGGATATCAAAAAGGAAGGGGCCGCCTTTGACCTTCCAATGGCCATTGGAATCCTCGCTGCCACAGAGGTTGTCCAGAAGAGTAAACTCGACCAATACTTTATCGCTGGGGAACTCTCCCTCGACGGCCAGGTTAAACCCATCAAAGGGACTCTCCCTATTGCCGTGACCGCAAGGGATTCAGGTCTTCTGGGTATTCTGCTTCCAAGAGGAAATGCAAAAGAGGCCGCAGTGGTGAAAGGGATAGACATCCTCCCGCTGGATAATCTTTCGGATTGCGTTGAATTTCTCAACGGTAATCTTCATATTGATCCGGTGACGGTCGATCTTGATGAGCTCTTTAAAACGGAACCCAATTATCAGGTCGATTTCAATGAGGTGAAGGGTCAGGAGCATGTGAAGCGATGTCTCGAAGTGGCTGCTGCGGGAGGCCATAATGTGATTATGATCGGCCCTCCGGGCTCTGGAAAGACGATGCTGGCCAAGAGGCTCCCCACGATCTTACCGGATATGAATTTTGAGGAGAGTCTTGAGACCACGAAGATCCACAGCGTGATGGGATTGATCCCAACGGATAGCGCCCTTGTCGTCACACGACCCTATCGCGATCCCCATCATACGATCTCTGATGCGGGACTGATTGGAGGAGGCCAGATCCCCAAGCCAGGAGAGGTCAGCCTCTCCCACAACGGAGTCCTCTTCCTGGATGAACTCCCTGAATTTAAAAAGAATGTCCTGGAGGTAATGCGTCAACCCCTCGAAGAGGAGAAGGTAACAATCTCCCGGGCGGCGACCTCCCTTACTTACCCTGCCCGCTTCATGCTCATTGCCGCGATGAATCCCTGCCCGTGCGGTTATTACGCTGATCCCAATAATGAATGCAACTGTACCATCCCCCAGATTCAACGCTACCGCTCAAAGATCTCCGGTCCACTGATGGACAGAATCGATATCCATATCGAGGTGCCTGCGGTGAAGTACCGCGATCTCGCAAGCCGTGAGCCGGGGGAATCCTCCAGGGAGATTAAAAGGAGGGTGGATAATGCCCGGAAGGTCCAACTCAACCGGCTCAAGGGAATGAAGATCTACTGCAATGCCCAGATGACCAACCGCCATATCAAAAAGTTCTGTGAGATCGATGAGGCAAGCCAGAAGCTATTGGAGATGGCCATTGATAGATTTGGGTTAAGTGCCAGGGCCTATACTCGAATCCTGAAGGTGGCCCGGACCATCGCCGATCTCGAAGGCCAGGTCAATATCCAGCCTGCCCACCTCTCCGAAGCCATCCAGTACCGCACCTTGGATCGAAATCTCATATCCTAAAAATAAGGGTGCCGGGCACCGGTCATCCGGTTTTTCCTCAAGAACCGGACTTAAAATAGACTTAAAATAATGGATGATTAACGGCTGTATAAACCGGCCATGGAGGCTGATCCCAAGACCTTCCCTTTCAATGTCCTTTCGAACTTCGAAAGAGAGGCGCTCGTTCCGAGGTCAAGCCTTTCCACATTGAGCGCATAGATCGTAATGACATAGGAATGTTCGCCACTTCCTGGGGGTGGTTCAGGTCCACCGTAGCCCACATCTCCCCAGGTATTTCTTAGCTCCACTGCCCCCCGGGGCAACTTTTTCTTAGAGGCCCCTTCCTCCAGCGATGTCACATTGGCCGGAATGTTGATGATCATCCAGTGAACCCAGTTTTGAGCGACCGGGTGGATATCCACAACCGAAAGGGAAAATGATTTTGTCCCCGGAGGTACGTTCTTCCATACCAATGGGATGGAGAAGCTCCCCTTTGCATATTTATCCGGAATCGCCCCCTTGTGCTTAAACGCAGGGGAGGATATCTCGAAGGAGCCCTGTCCTAAAAATATCTTCGGGAGACCGATCAAAGCGACGGTAAAAAGAAACAGTAAGAGGTATTTATTAGAAATCCTCATCTCTTCGCCTCCTTTCTGGTTCACTCTATATGGACCCTTCCACTCTCTATTTTATCGCATTAAATTTATTATCTCAAATTTCAGAGGATCAACGATCATATTTAATCCTCACCATCACTGATTTAAAAAATCCTTTCTCTCCTCTTCGGTTTTTGATATATTTAATTTGTTTTCTAAAAGAGAGTAACGTCATGGATACCATCGAACACTTCTCGGACTTTTTGAGAACGTTAGGGGCACCGAATGTTTTGGGCATTGGCATTGCCACTATTGTCCTCTGGCTATTGATCTCAGGGCTCATAAGGGGAATCAGAAGAAAGGGTCGGGGAAAACCCTCTAAGGAGGATAATGATCATCAGGGTGATGAATAATGCTTTGCTAACTTTCGGTTGATTTCTTCTGAATCCTCCAGGAGAGGAGAAAAGAGACCGCCAGTGCGACCACCATGGCTGACATGGAGAAAAGAAAGAAGAGGAGGATCAGCCGTTCTTTCAACATGGCATATTTGGCTTCTCTCATTCCCACATAGAGCATCCCCACGATTTCATCTTGAACATCGAAAATAGGTTCATAGGCGGTGATATACCAATCGTCCACGACAAAGGCTCGATGAATCCACGGCTTCCCCTGCCCAAGGACCTGCTCCTGGACCTCTTTCATCGCTCGAGTCCCGATGGCACGATTCCCTTCTTTATCCATGACATTGGTGGATATTCTTAGATCTCCCAAAAAGATCGTGGCTGTCCCGATTTCCTTCCCTTTGTATTTTGCATCCTTGAAAACAATATTCTTAATCTGATCCACTATCTCATAATTTCGATTGAGAAGGATGCCCCCTGTCATCACCCCTAGGATCTCCCCATTGAAATCAATAATAGGATGGGCTGATTTCAATACCAACCCGGAGGTCTCCTCCACTTTCCGGATTGTCTTTTCTTTGGCCGTGGGGATAGAAGGAATGATCGCTTTTTTTGAAAGGGCCTCCCCCTCTTTTAACAATTCATCACCTGAAAGGACCTGGGTTCCCGAAAGGGACTTTTTCTCAAGGGCCTTCTGAATAAAGGGATCATTCATGACATGATCATTGAATGATTTCGGATGATGAAATCTAAAAACAACCACCCCCTTGCGGTTCACCAGGGTTAAAAAATCGAGCCCCTCTTCCTTCATCAACCCCGAAAGTTCCTCATGAACGGAAGCAATGTTACCCTCCTTCAATACTCTTTTTAAAATATGTCTGATGGAAGCGTATTTGATGATCCGGTCAATATCCCTGACTTTAGAAATATAGACATGTCTGGCTGTATTGAGGTGTTCTTTCACTCTTTCCTGTGCCTCATAGATAATCTGGTTTGTAATAAGAGAATTAATAATAAGGCTTGTCATCACCCCCATAAAACAGGCAAGAGCCAAAAAAATCAGGGCTAATTTTGTTCTCATAGAAATCTTCATATTAAATAAGTTATCAGAAATAAAGGGAAAAGTAAATATAAAAATTTTCCTTGCCATTCGTTTTCTTTTCTGCTAAATATATTGTGAAAAAATTCATTAGTTCAAAGACAGGAGGGATCTTCATGAAACCTTATTTTGAAAGGATGACAGAGTTTGGTAAGGCCTTGAGTGAGCAACAGATTAAAAAAGCAGAAGAAAATGTTAAACAAATTAAGGCAGTTGAAAAAACAGTCGCAGAAGCTGTGGAAAAGGTCAAAAAAGCGGGTCTGGCCACAGAGCAAATTAATAAAAGAGGAGAGATGACAGTCTACCAGAGGCTTGAATATTTATTGGATCCTGGCACCTGGTGTCCTTTACACACCCTCTTTGACCCGATGGATGAAGAATCAGGGACCACCGGCGTAGTGGATGGACTGGCTAAAATTAGCGGGAAATGGGCTGTCGTCATCGGCTTTGATAATAAAGTAATGGCCGGAGCCTGGATTGCCGGTCAGTCGGAAAATATCCTGAGAGTGACGGATATGGCAAAGCGCCTCCATCTCCCTCTGGTCTGGTTGGTGAATTGTAGCGGTGTGAAGCTCCCTGAGCAGGAAAAAGTATACGCCAACCGGAGAGGAAGCGGAACCACTTTCTTCAGACATGCTGAACTGGAAAAATTGGGCATTCCCGTTCTGGCAGGGATCTATGGAACCAATCCTGCAGGTGGAGGATATCAGGGGATTAGCCCAACCATATTATTGGCTCATAAAAACTGTAATATCGCCGTCGGCGGCGGTGGGATTGTCAGCGGGATGTCCCCCAAAGGCTTCTTTGATGAGGAGGGAGCAGAAATGATCATTGAGGCTACAAGAAAGTTCAAGTCCGTTCCCCCTGGACGCGTGGAGATCCACTATGACTCCACCGGTTTCTTCAAAGCGGTCTTTGAAAAGGAAGAAGGGGTATTGGATGCCCTGAAAGAATACATGAAGTATCTACCGGCCTATAATCCTAAATTTTTCAGGGTGGCTGAGCCAAAAGAACCCAGGTTTTCACCCGGGGAGATTGATTATCTCGTCGCTTTTAATCAAAAGATGGCCTACAATTTTGATGAAATCCTCGCCAGGTTAACGGATAACAGCGAACATATGGAGTTTAGGCCCGGTTATGGTCCGGAGGTCTACACGGGTTTGGCGAAAATCGACGGGTTTTTAATCGGGATCATCGGTAATCGTCAGGGATTCTTGCCCAAAGGATACCCGGAATATGCACCTTATCCGGGGATCGGTGGAAAGCTCTACCGGCAGGGACTCATCAAGATGAACGAATTCGTGACTCAGTGCGGGAGAGACAGGGTGCCCATCATCTGGTTTCAGGATACGAGCGGCATCGATGTGGGGGACATCGCGGAGAAAGCCGAGCTCCTTGGATTGGGACAATCCTTGATCTACTCCATTGAACAGACTGACCTCCCTATGATGTGTATCGTCTTAAGAAAGGGGACAGCGGCTGCCCACTACATCATGGGGGGACCGCAGGCAAACGATAACAATGTGTTTACCCTGGGTACACCCACTACGGAGATTTATGTAATGCACGGCGAAACCGCAGCCGTTGCCTCTTATGCAAGAAGATTGGTCAAAGAAAAAGATTCCGGCCGTCCTCTCAAGCCCGTCATTGACAAGATGAATGCCCTGGCACAGGAATACTACGAAAAGTCAAGACCCGTTTATTGTGCGAAAAAGGGGTTGGTCGATGAGGTTGTCTCCTTTGCGGATATGAGAAAATATATGGTGGGTTTTGCAGGCTCAGCCTATCAAAATCCCATTTCCATCTGTCCTCACCATCACATGATGCTTCCAAGGCTGATTAAGGGCTAATGGCTCATCTCACTGAAGCGTCAACAATGAAAAAGCCCGCTTGATGGCGGGCTTTTTCATTGTTGCCTCCCTCGCAGAGAAATTCATTGAATTTCCTATCAGGATGATTTAAAATTTTTTTAAGAGGAGAAAATGAAGGACCGAATCCATATCCTCTTGCTTATTTTCCCGGTTTTCTTACTGATGGGCTGCGCCCATGTGATTTCAAAGGACCTGAGAGCCAGAACAGACCCCTCCCTCACCTTCGCTCAGGTCCACCAGAGTCCAGAAACCTATAAAGGAAAAACGGTCATTTGGGGAGGTGAAATCGTCCTGACGCTCAATCAAAAGGACGGGTCAACCCTCCTCGAAATATTTCAACGCCCGCTTGACCGATGGGGGGAACCGAAACTCATTTATCCTTCCGAGGGAAGATTCCTGATTCGCTCCGAAAAATATCTGGATGCCTATACCTTCAGAAAAGGAAGAAAAATTACTGTCGCAGGAGAGATCCTGGGAGAAAAAATTCAACCTCTTGGCGAAATGGATTATCGTTATCCCCTCCTTTTATGCAAACAGATCTACCTCTGGGAGGAATATTACTATCCGGCCTATTATTACCCCTATTATGATCCCTGGTGGGGCTATCCACTGTGGTGGAGATGGGGGATCGGTTTCCATTACTATCATCATTAGTCTCTCCCGGATCACCCTATCCAAATGTTGTTAGGATAATATTCGCTGAAAAAAAATCTCTGCGGAAATTTTACCGTGTTGACAGATACAGGAGGAGTCAGTTATAGTTCATCCCCATAAAGGAGCATCCATGGCCCGTATTCCAATCACCCGAAACGGATATAATCAACTTCATAAAGAACTGGAGAATCTGAAGAAAGTCGCCCGGCCTCAGGTGATCAAAGCCATTGAAGAGGCGCGCGCCCATGGAGATCTGAGTGAGAATGCAGAATTTATAGCCGCTAAGGAGCATCAATCATTCGTTGAAAAGAAGATTCGAGAGATCGAACAGAAATTGGCGAACTCGGAGATAATGGACCGGCTGAACTCCACTGATGGCAAGGTCGGTTTCGGTTCTACCGTCACTCTGAAAAATTCCGACAACGGCGAGAATGTCACCTACCAGATTCTTGGGCCGGACGAATCGGACATCCGATCAGGAAAGATTTCGATTGCCTCTCCCCTGGGTAAGGCATTGATTGGGAAAGAAGTAGAGGATGAGGTGAAAGTCCAAACCCCAGGGGGAACCAGGAGTTATACCATCCTGAAGATTACCTGATTGAATTACTTCTTACCTTTCTTCCTTCCTTTAAAACGAATAAGGGAAAATCTAATTAAGGCAAGGAAAAGAAAATACCGTACCGTATTTCCGATGCCTGACACCAAATTCACCCTTCTTTCCGATGCCTGACACCAAATTCACCCTTCGAAAGGCTCAGGGCGAACGGTGATTTATTGAAATTAGGTAACTTTTCCGATCATGCTGAGCTTGTCGAAGCATGAAATCGATTTGGGCGATAGGTGTCATACCCTGACACCAGGACATTATCTAATCCCCACGGTTACTTTTTGGTAGTAAGCGCAGTTATCAATGCCTGGGTGAGTTCAGCAGTACAGTCAGTTAAGCCATAAGCAGTTG
>Ga0209609_10000171_pt1 | contig 39636 bp, 44 predicted proteins | sample LakKivw325mmetaG_FD_184136 | JGI IMG/M metagenome (GOLD analysis project Ga0209609, IMG submission 184136) | Anoxic lake water microbial communities from Lake Kivu, Rwanda to study Microbial Dark Matter (Phase II) - Lake Kivu water 325m metaG... | ecosystem: Environmental > Aquatic > Freshwater... | reverse complement strand
GGCTGCCCAGACCGGCGCGCCGCTGCTGCCCATATCAGTGGATGGGACGAAGGGCCTGCCTGCGTCGCCCTTCAGCCGCCGCTGGAAAGAGCCGGGCGTGAGCCTGATTTTCGGACGCCCGTTCCGCTTCAAGCCAGGACTGGGCCGGGAGGATCGTTCCGAGTTGGCAAAGATGACAGCCGAGGCGATGTACGTGCTGGCGGCCATGCTTCCACCTGCCCGGCGCGGCGTTTTTTCGGACCTTTCGAAAGCTACGCAAGAGACCATCGAGTGGTTGTGAAAGATCCGTACCTTGACTGGGCAGCACCTCCTTCCCGTTGTTCCCGAATGACTGGCCCGAGGGTGAGAAAAAAAGCACACAACGTACTTTGACCAATCCCATACGTTACGGTATAATAGCCAGCCAGTCTAAGAAACTAGGTGAATTGAGGTGGGGTGCGCCTCTCGATAGGTGCGCCCCACCTTGAAATTGTCTTATAAAGGAATTTGCATGGCAACGAAACGCACTTATCAACCCAAGATACGACGGCGCGTGCGCGTGCACGGCTTCCGGGCCCGCATGTCCAGCGCAGATGGACGCCAGGTGCTCAAGCGCCGCAGGCTGAAGGGCCGCTATCGGCTGACTGTCCGCAGCAACCAGCATGTCAAGCGGGTCAGGTGGTAACCGTCAGTCCGTGCAGCGAATGTAGCTGCTCTGTGCAACTGTCGCGATGGTGCATGATGTCAGGGAAAAGACGAGGTTCAGGTGAAGCGTCGCTTTCGCCTGACCCGGATGAGCGATTTCCAGCGGGTGCGGCGTTTTGGCAAGTCTTATGCCCACCCGCTTGTCGTGTTATTTGTCTCGGCGTCTGAGGTGTCCGGTGTGCGGGTTGGCGTGGCAGCCGGCCGAACGGTTGGGAACGCCGTTCAGCGCAATCGGGCCAAACGTCTGATGCGGGCGGCGATGCAGAGTTTTTACCCGCAGATCGTCCCCGGCTTTGACTTGGTGCTAATCGCTCGCCAGTCGCTCCGCTCTGCCACCCTGACCCAAACCGCGACAGCGCTGTTCACGCTCTTATCCCGCGCCGGACTTTTGTCCTCCACCCATGACGGCTGAAGCTTATCTGCCCCACGATTATCCGAACGAACCGCGTCTGCGCGACCTGGCGCGTACACCGCGCAACTGGCCGCGCCTGGCCTTGTTGACGCTCATCCGCCTCTATCAGATGCTCATTTCGCCTGGCTTGCCGGCTGATTCCTGCCGCTTTTATCCTTCTTGCTCGCATTACGGCTATCAGGCCGTCTACAAGTACGGCGCGTTGAGGGGCGGCTGGATGGCATTCTGGCGCGTCCTGCGCTGTAACCCGTTCAATCCCGGGGGTTACGACCCCGTTCCGTAGGAGATAGACTCCCTTGAAAGTAAAAATCATCCTCCTTATCTTGAGTTCGCTCGCCTTGGGCCTGTTGTTGAGCGGCTGCGCCACTGGGCTGACTCCTTCCTCCTGGCCGGGCATTACATCGGACGGCGCGACGGCCTACGTGGCCTCGGCGAACGCAGTCTACGCGGTAAACCTGGAGAATGGCAACGAACTCTGGCGTTTTCCAGAAAAGGTCGACGCCAAGAAAACCTTCTATGCCGCGCCGGTGCTGACTCCCGACGGGCAATTGATCGTCGGCGGTTACGACCGCGTACTTTATAGCCTGAATCCGCAAAACGGCCAGATCAACTGGCAATATGCAGAGGCGCGTGACCGCTGGATCGGCAGTGTTTTGGTTGCCAACGATCTGATTTACGCTCCCAACGCAGATTACAACCTGTACGCTTTCAACCTGAAAGGTGAATTCCAGTGGAAGTTCGCGGCCAGGCAAGCGCTGTGGGCTGCGCCGGTAACGGATGGGCAGCGGATCTATTTTGGTTCGCTCGACCGTAAAGTGCATGCCCTGAATGCCCATAGTGGGCAGCTTGCCTGGGATAAAGCACTGACAGGTGCGTTACTCGGCTCGCCGGTGTTAGGAGACAGTGGGCAACTCTACGTGGCCACTTTTGGCGGCGATGTATTCGCACTGGATAGGACAAACGGTAATCAGTTATGGAAATTCGCAGCGGACAATTTTGTCTGGTCCGCGCCAGTGCTCAGTGATGGCGTGATCTACTTTGGCGACTCGAAAGGCAATTTCTATGCCTTGGATGCTGCCACAGGTGCAAAAGACTGGAGCTTGCAACCCAACAGTCCCATTCTCGGCACTCCGCTGGTCGTAGGCGGCCAGATCCTGTTCGGGACGGAAGCCGGAAGTCTGTACGCGGTTGACGTACAAGGCAAAAACGCCTGGAATCAGAACTTAGACGGCAAACTATACGGTACGCCAGTGGCAGGCGGGGATTTGATCCTGGTTGCTCCAGTTGAGGGCCAGTCCCTGCTCATTGCTCTGGATCAGGCCGGCGTCCAGAAGTGGGCATTCGCACCGGCAAAGAAATAAGGAAACAGAGATAACATGTGGGATACCTTTATTGTCACCCCTCTTACGAACATCCTGCTGTGGATCTATAAGCTCTTCGGCGGAAATTTCGGCCTGGCGATCATCCTGTTCACCATCCTGATCCGGCTGGTGACGCATCCGCTCATGGCCTCACAGATCAAGAGCAGCCAGAAGATGCAGGAGATGCAAGGGTCCAAGAAGTGGCAGGAAATCCAAAAGAAATACAAGGATGATAAGGAAAAGTTGGCCCAGGAGCAGATGAAGCTCTACCAGGAACTTGGTATCAATCCCCTTGGCTCCTGCCTGCCGACTTTGATCCAGATACCGATCATCTTTGGCCTCTACCAGAGCATCATGCGCGCACTGGCTGCTTCTCCGATACAACTGCTGACCCTCACGCGCAGCGTGTATGCCATCTTCAACACCCCGGCATTGCTCCCACTGAACAGCCAGTTCTTGTGGATGAACCTGGGACAGACGCCGGAAAAGATCTTCTTGCCGTTCCTCTCCAGCGGCATTCCCAACCCGACGCTGCCCATTATCGTCGCGCTGACTACTTACATCCAATCCAAACTGACCATGCCGCCTGCCGCCAACCCGGGCGACCAGAGCGCGGCGATGGGTAAGATGATGGCCCTCTACATGCCGTTTCTGCTGGGCTATTTCTCCCTGACCTTCGCCTCCGGCCTTTCGATTTACTTCATCACCAGCAACTTGGTTGGCATTTTGCAATATGCCCTCTTGGGCAAGGTGGATTGGCGCAATTTGCTCCCTGGCGGCAAGAAAGGGGTTGCAAAGCCGAAATGAACGAACGAACCACTCTGGAAAAAATCGCTCCAACGGTCGAAGAAGCCATCGCGGAAGGATTGGCGGAACTCAACCTGCCCGCCGAAGCCGTAGACGTGGAGGTGCTGGACACCGGCAGTCGCGGGCTCTTTGGGGTCGGTAGTCGCCAGTCGCGCGTCCGCTTGACGGTGAAGAGTGCGCAGCTGCCCGGACCCGAGGCCGGCGCGCTTATGCCTGAGCTTGTTCCTTCGTCTGAAACCTCAGTGGAAGAAGATGAGCTGCTCAGTCTGTCCGAAAAGACGGTCAGCGAGTTGTTAGCAAAGATGAAGATCGAGGCGAAGCTCTCGGTCAGCTATGGCGAAGCGGACGAGGAGGGGCATCGCCCGGTCTGCGTGGAACTTCATGGCGACGACTTGGGCATCTTGGTCGGCCGCCGGGCGGAGATTCTGAATGCCTTGCAATACATCGTCAATCTGATCGTCAGCAAACAGTTGGAGCGTTGGGTGCAAATCGTCGTAGATGTGGAGGGGTATCGTGGCCGGCATGAGGTCCAGTTGCGTAAGATGGCCCGTCAAATGGCTGGTCAGGCAGTGCAGACTGGCAGGCGGCAGGTGTTGGAACCGATGAGCGCAGCCGACCGTCGCATCATCCATCTGGAATTGCGCGACCATCCACAGGTGATCACGCAAAGCATCGGCGAGGAACCAGCGCGCAAGGTCACAATCGTTCCGAAGTAAAATGAATTTTTGGAAAATGGGATGCGGGCAGCGAAGCTGCCCGCATCCCATTTTCCAAACTCTCATCCCTTTCCCCTCCTCAGGTATAATTTATCCATGCTCAACCTGGTTCCACTCGAACCGGTGGATTACCTCGTCATCGGCCATCTTGCCCAAGACTTGACCCCCGGAGGCTCACGCTTGGGCGGTACGGCGGCTTACTCGGCCCTGACAGCGCACGCCCTGGGACTGCGCGTGGGCGTGGTCACGGCCTGGGGTGGGGAGCCGCCCCTCGGCGCCTTGGCCAGGACGGATGGCATAGCCGTTTCCATGATCCCTACGTCGTGCACAACTACGTTCGAGAACGTATATACGCCAGAGGGGAGAATTCAGTACATCCACCGTACCGCGCCGCGCATTGATTATAGCCACGTTCCACAGGAATGGCGGCGCATGCCGATCATTCACATCGGCCCGATTGCGCAAGAGGTCAGCCCGCTACTGGTGGAAGGCTTTGCACCGGAATTGTTAGGTTTGACCCCGCAGGGCTGGCTGCGCACCTGGGATGGTGATCGGCGGGTGATTCCCTGCCTCTGGCCAGATGCACAAGAGGCCCTCTCGAGGGCTGCGGCAGCCGTGGTCAGCGTCGAAGACGTGGGTGGCGACGAAAGCCAGATCGAGGCCATGGCACTGGCCTGTCGCGTCCTGGCCGTGACGGAAGGCCCGGCGGGGGCGCGGCTATACTGGAACGGAGACTTGCGCCGTTTCTACGCCCCGGCCATGCCCGAGGTGGATGCGACCGGCGCGGGCGATATCTTCGCGGCTGCTTTTTTCTTCCGCCTGTATACCACGCGCGACCCCTGGGAGGCAGCCCGGTTTGCCACGCGGCTGGCTTCGTATTCGGTGGCGCAGCCCGGGTTGGAGGGCATCCCGACCCAGGAGGAAATTCGGTCCTGCCTGGTGGAGGTATTGTAGTGGGACGCGTTTATACACTGGTCAATCAAAAAGGTGGGGTGGGGAAGACGACCACTGCCATCAATCTGGGAGCCTATCTGGCCGGGTTCGGCCAGCGCGTCCTTATCGTGGATATTGACCCGCAGGCTAACGCCACCTCCTGCCTGGGCGTGGACAAACGCACGGTCAACGGCGGCACGTACGAGGTCCTGTTGGGCGGCGCACCAGCCTCCGCTCATTTGCTGCACAACCCACGCCTGAAATTGTCGCTGTTGCCATCCTCGCCTGCACTGGCCGGTGCGGAGGTGGAGCTGGTCGGCGAATTGGCGCGTGAGAGCAAGCTCAAGAGTGCCCTCGCGCCGGTGATCGAAAAGTACGATTATCTGTTGGTTGATTGCCCGCCCTCGCTCGGCTTGCTGACCGTGAACGGGCTGATCGCTGCGCAAAACGGCGTCATCATCCCCGTGCAGTGTGAGTACCTGGCCCTGGAAGGGTTGGGCGAGCTGACTCACACCCTCCAGCGTGTCCGCTCGGCGCTCTTCCCCGGCCTGAGAGTGCGCGGTGTAGTGCTGACCATGTTCGATGGACGGACGAATCTCTCTTCGGACGTGGTAGCCGAAGTGCGCAAGTATTTCACTGAGCAGGTCTTCAAAGCGGTGATTCCGCGTAGCGTCCGCCTGGCCGAAGCTCCCTCTTACGGGCTGCCGATTACGGCCTACGCGCCTGAATCGAGCGCGGCCAAGGCTTATGAGTCGCTGGCACGCGAAGTGTTGGCCGGAGATGGTATCCCAATCCCGGCGCCTAAGGAGTGACCTATGCCTCAAAAATCGGGACTCGGTCGTGGGCTGGAAGCCTTGATCCCCGGCGGTGAAACGGTGCCGGCAGAGGGCAGAGTCACTTACGTGCCTGTGAACCACATTTCTCCCAACCCGCGTCAGCCGCGCGGGGATATGGATGTAGACGAGCTGGGCGAGTTGACGGCTTCGATCCGCGAGCATGGCGTCCTCCAACCCTTGATCGTCACCCCAATCGAGCCAAGTGGCCAGTACACTTTGATCGCCGGCGAGCGCCGCCTGGAGGCTGCCAAGCAGGCCGGACTGTCCAGCGTGCCGGTCATCGTGCGCCAGGCCACTGACCAGCAGCGGCTGGAACTGGCCCTGATCGAGAATATCCAGCGCGCCGACTTGAGTCCGCTGGAGGAGGCCGACGCCTATCGTCAACTGGCCGAGGATTTCAACCTTTTGCACGAGGAGATTGCTTTGCGCGTCGGGAAGAGCCGCGTAGCGGTGACCAATACCCTGCGCCTGCTCAAACTGCCCGACGCGGTTAAGAATGCCCTTGTAGAACAACGCATCAGTGAAGGGCACGCACGCGCACTGCTGGCCCTGCCTACTCCGGAAGCACAGGTGGTCACCCTGCGCACGATACTCGCGCGGGAGCTCAACGTTCGTCAGACGGAGGAGCTGGTGCGCAAATTAGCCGGTCAGCGTCCACCATCCGCGCCGAAGCCCGTGCCTCCGCCCGAAGTCATGGAGCTGGAGGAACGCCTGCGTGCCAGCCTGGGGACGAAGGTCACGTTGCGGACCGGACGAAAGGGCGGGACACTGACCATCCACTATTATTCCGACGAAGAGCTAGACGCACTGATGGCGCGATTGTTGAGGGGATAGATGAAACTCCTCTACAACGCTCGCATCCACACCCTGAACGAAGCTCAACCCATGGCCTCAACCCTGGCTGTGGATGGCGAGCGTATCTTGGCCGTTGGCGAGACGGAGAAACTATTCCGCGAGTTCGACCGCGCCGGACGCCAGGATATGGGCGGAAAAATTATCTTGCCTGGCCTGACTGATGCTCACCTCCACCTGCAAGAATACGCTCTGCTTGTGCAGAAGGTTGATTGTGAAACGGATAGTAAAGAGGAGTGCCTGCACCGCGTCGCCGAGCGCCTCCCTAAGCTTCGGCCGGGCGAGTGGCTCCTGGGGCATGGCTGGAACCAAAACCTTTGGCAGGATGTTCTCCCTCACCCCAACCCCTCTCCCAAAGCCTGCCCTGCCTGCCCTGGCGGTCAGGCCAGGGAGCGGAGCCGAAGGGTTGGGAGAGGGGCGGAGGGTGAGGGCGGGTGGCCATCCTCCGCTGACCTGGACGCGATCAGCGCGGAAATTCCCATCTATCTCACCGCCAAGTCTATGCACGCGGGTTGGGCCAATAGCGCCGCGCTGCGACTGGCCGGCATCAACGCCGCGACGCCCGATCCCTTGAATGGGCAGATTCAGCATGACAGGCGCGGCCAGCCGACCGGCATCCTGCTCGAAGAGGCAATGAAGCTGATAGAAGCTGTCATCCCGAAGCCGGGCGTGGATGAGATTGCCGAGGCCATCCGTCAGGTTCAGCCAGCCCTTTGGCGCATGGGCCTGACCAGCGTCCACGATTTCGACAAGCGTCCCTGTTTCATGGCCTTGCAGCAACTTCACGGGTGCGGCGAATTGCGCCTGCGCGTGACCAAGAGCATCCCAATCGAGGATTTGCCTCTCGCCGTTGGGCTTGGCCTGCGCAGCGGCTTCGGCGACGATACCTTGCAAATTGGCTCGGTCAAGGCATTCGCGGATGGTGCGCTTGGTCCGCGCACGGCAGCAATGTTCGATCCGTATGTTGACGAACCAGAAAATCGTGGTATTCTAATCTTGGATGGCGAAGCTCTTTTCGAGTATGGTCGTCTGGCAGCCGAAAGTGGCCTCAGCCTGGCTGTCCACGCCATCGGCGACCGTGCCAACCACGAGGTCCTGAACGGCTTCGCTCAGTTGCGCGCCTATGAGCACGAACAGGGATTGCCGTCGCTGCGTCACCGCGTCGAGCACGTACAGGTTCTCCACCCAGATGACGCCGGGCGGCTGTCCGAATTGGGGCTGATCGCCTCGATGCAGCCCGCCCACGCTCCCTCGGACATGTACATGGCTGACCGGTATTGGGGCGGGCGCGCCGCCCTGGCCTATGCCTGGCGGACACAGTTGCAGCACGGCGCGCGATTGGCTTTCGGTTCGGACGCGCCAGTCGAAGTTCCCAACCCGTTCCTGGGCCTGCACGCGGCTGTCACGCGCCGCCGTGTGGAGGGCACTCCTGGGCCAGAGGGCTGGTATGGAGAACAACGGCTGACATTGCAGGAGGCGCTCGAAGGCTTCACCCTCGGCCCGGCGTATGCCGCCGGCGTGGAAGATCGCTTTGGCCAACTTGCGGCCGGCTACACGGCCGATCTGATTGTTCTCGAAGATGATCCGTTCTTGTGTGATCTTGATAACTTGCACTCTTTACGGCCGGTCGCTACAATGATTGGCGGGGAGTGGGTCTGGCAAGAAGGATAGGCGCAATGGCTCAACCATACCTCACCCCCGAAGTCTTGGTGCCACGCTTGGGCGAGTACCTTGTGCAGCAGGGACATATCACCGAGACGGATCTAAAAAAGGCCCTGGCGCACCAGCAAAAGAAACAGAAAGAGAGTCAACACCGGCTGCTGGGGGAGACTTTGCTGGAATTGAAATTGATTGATCGTCCAACCCTCGATCAGGCGATCACTGAGCAAATCATCCAATTGCGGAATGCCTTAGAGGATGCCAACCGTTATCTGGAGCGCCGTGTCCAGGAGCGCACTGCCGAGCTGCAACTGGCCTTACGTAAACTTTCCGAGCTAAACCAGTTGAAGGCAAATTTCGTCGCCAATGTCTCGCATGAGCTGCGGACACCCCTAACCCATATAAAGGGTTATCTCGAACTCTTGGCGACCGGATCGCTTGGTTCTCTGGCCGAAGAACAGGAAAAAGCAATCCAGGTCAGTCAGCGCGCCGCGACGCGGCTGGAGAGCCTGATCGAGAACCTGATCTTGTTCTCTCAGGCTTCGCGTGGTGAGTTGAATTTGCACTTGACGCCCGTCAATCTCAATAAGCTCGCTACTGACATCCTCAACTATTTCAATCCAAAAGCGTTCGACCGCAATATTACTCTGACTGTGGACATAAGGCGGAACCTACCGCTCGTCAAGGCAGACAAAGAGAAGATATCCTGGGTGATCCTCCAATTGATGGATAATGCCATCAAGTTCACCCCACCCGGGGGAAAAGTAAGCCTCTCGCTCAAGCGTGAGGCCAATACCTTCGTCAAAGTTTCGGTCGCCGATACCGGAATTGGCATCCCCAAGGACCGGCTGCAGGAGCTATTTGAGCCTTTCCACCAGTTGGATGGCTCTCCCACACGGCGTTATGGTGGTACTGGCCTGGGCCTGGCGCTGGTGCGACAGATCCTGGATGCGCACGGCTCGGTAATGGAGGTACAATCTAAGGAAGGCAAGGGAACGATCTTCGAGTTTACGCTCTTAACAAGCGGGAGAGCCGCCTGAGTCGCGGAATATACAGGCATGGAAACGGCAACACTCGGCTATCTGAACGCGATCAACCAATCTATCTCGTCAGATGATTGGAAAGCCGCGCTCGATTCGCTGATTTTGATCATGCGGAAAGAGTTCGTGTTTGACAATTTGGCTATCTATTTCACCGATGCGGAGAAGGGCATTCCAGAAGTCGTCTACGCCCGCGCCGTTGGGCGGGGCAGAAAAGCCGAAGCCGATGCGGCCTGGGGCGAAAACATTGCTAACCAGGTTATCCTGGCCAGAAGGATCTTATGGGATACGCCGACAGGAAAAGCAATTGAAAACCGGCTGGCCATGCCCTACCTGCTGGGGTTGCCGATTTTCATGATGAAGGGCGCTGGCGCTCTGGTGTTCGTACGCTTTGGGGGGCCTGGCTATACTCTTGCACAGATCAAAATGGCTACACTGGCTACTTGCCAGGTTTCACGCATCCTTGAGTGGCGCATGTTGCGCGAGAACATTGCCCAATTGGAACAGGTCCGGCATCGCGCCCAATTGCAGGACGATTTTATCGCCACTGTTTCACACGATTTGCATACCCCTCTTGGTTTTATCAAAGGTTATGCCACTTCGCTGTTGCGCCCAGACACAACCTGGGACACGGAGATCCAGCGGGAGTTCTTGACCATTATTGACGAGGAAGCTGATCACTTGATGGCCCTGGTTGATAAATTCCTTGTTTCCGCCCGCCTGCAGAGCGGCATGATGAGTATGGATTTTCAGCCTGTGCGTCTGGATTCTCTCATCCGTGACGTGGTCATGCGCATCCATGGGCGCGACAAGTCGGTGCAGGTGGAACTTGATTTAGAGAAAACGCCTCCGATCCAGGCCGATTCTCTCCGGTTGGTTCAGGTGTTTGAGAATTTGTTCGAAAACGCATCTAAATATGCCCCGGATTCGAGCATTGCCATCACCTTACGACACCTGGGAGATCAGCTGTTCATTACCTTCGCGGACCGGGGGCCGGGTATTCCATCCGAGCATTTACCCTTCCTTTTCGAGCGCTTTTACCGCGTCCCTGCCCAGTCTGGCAAACCTGGCACCGGGCTGGGTCTTTTCATTTGCCGCCAGATCGTCCAGGCGCATAGTGGACAGATCTCGGTCGAGACCGCGCCCGGCAAAGGGACGGCTTTTCGCATCGAGTTGCCTGTCCGTCAGGGAGAACTGGTTTAGAGACCGTCTCAAAAGGTGCTGTTCGGGCTTCCATGCCCGATGGTGCGACTTTCTTGAATCAAAGAGGAGGCTGGCATGCCCACGAGTATCTTGATCGTTGATGACGAACCTCGTTATCTCCGTTTACTCGAAGCCAACCTGTGCACAGAGGGTTACGAGGTCATCACCGCTCAAAATGGGAAAGAGGCCATCGAGATGTTTTCCGCCAATCCGGTGGATTTAATCGTACTCGACGTGATGATGCCGCTGATGGATGGATTTGAGACCTGTCAACGCATCCGCCAATATTCCAATGTTCCCATCATTATTTTGACCGCCAAGGGCGAGGAGTATGACCGCGTGCGCGGCCTGGATGTCGGCGCGGACGATTACCTGGTCAAGCCGTTCTCGGTTATGGAATTGTTGGCGCGCGTGCGGGCCGTTCTGCGGCGTGCCCAGGTATCCGAGTCGGGGCAAGATCGTTACTTTGAACACGGCAATCTGCGGATTGATCTCGCCCGTGCCGAGGTCTGGCGCGGTGAGAATCCTGTTTTCCTTTCGGCGACGGAGTACCGCCTCCTGCTCCAGTTCGCGCATAATCTTGGCAAGATCCTAAGTTCTGAAGAACTCCTGGGGAGTGCCTGGGGGCCAGAATACCGTTCGGATAAAGAGATCCTTTGGGTCACCATTGCCCGCCTGCGCCAGAAGGTGGAAGACGACCCGCACAACCCCAAACACATTGTTACCCGCTCTGGCCTGGGTTATTTGATGCCTCCGGTGGAAGGATGATGCTGGCGTCCTCTGATCTATCGCCAAGAACGCGAGGAAAAGCGTTGCAACTGTAGAATTACCGAACGCGCTCCTGAAGAAATGACCCCCTGAGGCTGTCATGACCATTGATTTTGGTGATAAAGGTAAATTCTCCACCGCTGTGGTTACGAAAGTGGCTGTATCGGCGATAATCCACCCGTCGCTCGGCGCATTCACGGCGACGTCCCTGTCCGTCCGCCCTTTGGCCGCGCCCGGAAGTTGTGGGATTCAAACTAAGCGCGGAAATCTTTGGCGCCTCCACTGCATTATCTGACGGCCAACCGCCAGCAGCGTTGAGCCGCTTCGCCCTTCTCTGCTATAATGACTTGCTGAATCCAAAGAGGCATCTCATGAGCATAAAAGTCCAGGTTTCCATACGTACGAAAAAGTTAGGCGTCTTGATTCAAGATGCACGCCAGGCTGCCCGGCGGAGCATCCCGGAATGCGCCGAGGCGATCGGCGTGACGAGCGGCGTGTTTCGCGCCTACGAGGCAGGCCGCCGGGCACCCTCGCTCCCCGAAATGGAAGTGCTGGCGTATTTCCTGGACTTGCCCTTCCGTCGCTTCTGGAGTAAGGAAGCCGTCTCGGACGATACGCTGCCAACCGCGGCTCTCAATCTGCCGGTGTTGGTTGGGGTTCGCCAGCGCATGATCGGCGCCCTGCTGCGCCAAGCGCGCTTGAAGGCCAGCATCTCGCCCAAGACGCTGTCCGAACAGTCTGGCATTTCGACCAGCCGGTTAAAGGCTTATGAATTAGGCGAACGGCCCATTCCCCTGCCGGAGTTGGAGGGCTTGATAGCCCTGCTGAATGGGCAGGTCGAAACATTCTTCGACCAGACCGGCCCGGTTGGCCAATGGTTGAGCCAGCAGCAGGCCAGCCAGGAATTCAAGAAGTTGCCGCCCGAATTGCAGAGCTTCGTTTGCAAACCGGTCAACTGGCCATATTTAGATTTGGCGCTCAAGTTGAGCGAGTTGTCCACTGAAAAACTGCGCGCAGTGGCAGAAAATCTGTTGGATATCACGTTCTAACCGGTTATGTCTGAGCAACTCTTTCCCCAGCAGCTCGAAAAAGAAGGCAAAGCCGCTTACGAACGAGCAGACTACGCATCGGCCGCGAAGGCGTTTGCCGAGGCTGCAGCTGCTTATTCCGCTGGTGGTGAGCCTCTGATGGCAGCCGAGATGAGGAACAACCAAAGCGTTGCCTTATTGCAGAGCAAGCAAGCCCAGGCCGCGCTCGATGTGGTGCGCGGCACGGAGGCGGTTTTCGCCGCAGCAGGCGACCTGCGACGCAAGGGCATGGCGCTGGCCAACCAGGGCGCCGCGCTGGAGGCCCTCCACCGCAAGGACGAGGCGATTGCCTGCTACCGTGCATCCGCGGAAATTCTGGAAAAGGCCGGCGCGAAGGATTTGCGTGTGGACGTGATGCGCGCCGTGGCCGGACTCCAGGTGCGAGGCGGCAAGATGACCGATGCCGTGATCGCTATGCAATCCGGGCTGATGGGGCTAGAGAAACCGACCCTTAAACAGCGCATTCTCAAGAAGCTGCTCTTCCTTCGTCTATGGCGGTGAAGGTGGATTTTCAGGTGCGTCCAGCCGTACCTATGGATCAGCGTCAGATCGCCAGCTTGATCCACTTCGAGAGCTATGTCCACCGCCATCTGGATTGGCGCAACCCGTTGGATTGGATCGGCGTGCCGCCGTACCTGGTTGCCGAACAGCATGGGCGCCTGGTTGCCGCACTGGCTTGCCCACCCGACCCGCCACAGGTGGCCTGGATCCGGCTGTTCGTCAATGCTGACAGTTTGCCCTTGAAAAAAGCTTGGGACACCTTGTGGGAGGTCGCGCAGTCCGATCTGAGCAGGAATGGCCAGTCCCGTGTGGCTGTCATCGCTTTGAAGGATTGGTTTCGAGACATCTTGAATGATAGTGGCTTTACCGTCCGCCAGCAGATCGTCATGCTCGAACGCAGGGACGGAATGCCGGTCGATGAGGACTTTCCGCTGGGGATCAGGATACGCCAGATGACGGTACATGACCTGCCAAGGGTTGCCGCGGTGGATGCCGCCGCCTTCGATCCACTTTGGCATAACTCGCTGGCGGCACTGAATCGGGCATATCAGAAAGCCATGCTGGCGACGGTAGCCGAGTCGGCGCAAGGCATGATCGGATACCAGATTAGCACGCAAAATCCGTGTGGGGCGCACCTAGCCCGGCTCGCCGTCCGTCCGGAGGCGCAGGGTCAAGGGGTAGGACTGGCGCTGGTCAGCGACCTGATCCGGGTTCTGACGCAGCGCGGCGCCTCTCGTCTGACCGTTAATACCCAAGCGGACAACACCCCTTCGCTGGCGCTTTACGAGCGACTGGGTTTCGTCGAGACAGGTGAGCGCTATCCGGTGTTCGAATTTCAGGTGCAATGATTGTCGAGGAGGATGCTATAGCCATGCGCCCTGATGAGGCGGTGATTGTCAACGCCCTGGTTCGGCAAGCGTTTGTATCGGCTCAAGAGGTGATGGGCGAGAACGGGCTGAACGCCGTCCTGCGCGCCAGTGGACTGGAGCGGTTCATCGGCAATTTCTCGCCCAATGACACGCGCCCCGGCATCAAGACGGTCGAGTACGCCCGTTTCAACGAGGCCATCTGCCATTTGCCTGGGCCGTCGCAGCGACCAGCCGGTCTGCCACTTGTACGTCGGCTCGATTAGTGAGGCGGTGCGTTGGGCTACCGATCAGGAAGGCGAAATCGTCGAAACGCACTGCACTGCCAGGGGCGACCCTTACTGCCGCTTTGAAATAGGAGAGGTAGTGCGAGCGTTATGAAATTGGCTCTCCGCTGGCGGGTGAGAACCCATCTTCCCCAGTCATAGGAATACAATTCAAAATCAAATCAGGAGGCAGTTGAGATGGAAACATTCGAATGGAATTGGAAAACTTTGGATGGCTTGCAGATGTACTCGAAGGGCTGGGTGCCGAAAGGGAAGCCGAAAGCGTCCATTTGCTTGGTGCATGGGCATGGTGAACACATCGGGCGCTACGAGCACGTCGCTGCGGCGTTGACAGAAAAGGGTTACGTCATGCTCGGATTCGACCTGCGCGGGCACGGCAGATCCGCCGGACCGCGCGGCCACACGCCCTCCTACGAGGCCTTGATGGATGACATCACCGCGTTTTTCGGTCAGATCGAGGGTCGCTATCCTGACCTGCCCCGCTTTTTATACGGTCACAGCCTAGGCGGCAACCTGGTCTTGAACTATGCCCTGCGCCGAAAGCCAGCGTTGCGCGGCGTGATCGCAACCGGCTCCTGGTTGAAACTAGCCTTCGAGCCCCCGGCCTCCAAGGTTTCATTGGGGAAAATGATGAATAACATCTTGCCGAGCTTCACCCAATCCAGCGGTCTGGAGACTGCCGCCCTTTCCCATGACCCGGCTGTGGTCGAGGCTTATGAGAATGACCCGCTGGTGCACGACAAGATCTCTACCCGCCTTTTCGTGTCCACATATGATAGCGGTCTGTGGGCGCTGGGGCACGCGGCTGAGTTTCCGCTGCCTCTGCTGCTGATGCACGGTACTGCCGACCGCCTGACCTCCGCAGAGGCCAGCCGTCAATTTGCCGAGGCTGGAGGAAAACAGGTCACACTCAAGTTGTGGGAGGGCTGGTACCACGAGATCCACAACGAGCCGGAGAAGACGCAAGTTTTCAAGGTGATGACTGACTGGCTGGATAAGCATCTCAGGTAGCGCTGATCTTTATTTTTCCGCAAACGGATGTGGCCTGGATTCACATCCGTTCTTAATGTATTGCACTGGACAAACTGCCTCGTATATGGCAAAATCTCCCCACGTCATATTCGAGAGGAGTGTGAATGAGCAAGCGCCAGGAAAGACGTGAAAAACGCCGCAAACAGCAGCGCCGCCAGCGGTTGTTGGTTATTGGTATGGTGGTAGTCGGCGCGGTGCTGATTGCTTTTGCCCTCATCTGGCCGACCCTCAAAGGGAACCAGATTGCTAATACTGCACTTGCTTCTATTACACCTATCGCGCCGTTTACCACAAATGTTGCTGTGGATGGGACACACCTGGGCGATCCAAATGCGCCAGTCAAGATGGACTTGTGGGAAGATTTCCAATGTTCGGGCTGCTATTACTATTCCAATAACATCGAGCCGTTGGTCATTCAGAACTATGTCGAGACAGGGAAGGTGTATTACACTTTCCATTTCTACCCATTTATTGATGGCAGTAATACCTCGGGTGAATCACACCAAGCAGCCAACGCTGCCATGTGTGCACTCGAACAAGGCCGCTTCTGGGGTTACCAAAAGATTCTCTTTACTAACTGGGCAGGCGAGAATGCAGGTTCCTTCTCGGATGCGCGCTTGGTTGCCATGGCTACCAGTATCGGCCTGGATATGACCGCCTTCAACAAATGCTTCCAGGCAAATACGTATGCTGACCAGATTAAACAAGACTTTCTGGCCGGGCAAGAAAAGGGTATCCATGCAACGCCAGCCATTTTCATTAACGGTCAAGCGGCTGAAAGCAGTGCTGGCGCTAATTACATTCCCTCGTTCGAAGATCTCTCCCGTATAATTGACGGCTTGTTGAGCGGGCAATAAACCAGACCCTTGGAGGTTTTACTAACGTAAGGAACCCGTTTTCTCTGAAAAAACGGGTTCCTGGCTACTTAAGGATGTTCAAAATCCAGACGATCAGCGGGGCGAAGGCCAGCGCCGGCAGGAAATTGCCTACCCGGATCGGTTTGATCTCCAACATGCTGCTGACGGCCAGGCCGAGCAGCATGACCCCGCCCGCGGCAGTCATTTCGTTCATCATCGCTGGGTTGACGATCTGGTTCAGTTGGGCTGCCAGCAGGCTGATCCCGCCTTGGTAGACGAGGATAACCGTTACCGAGAATAAAACCCCTGCCCCCAGGGTGGAGGCAAAAGCCAAGGCAGTAAACCCATCCAGCACGGATTTGACAGCCAGCAGGCTATAATCGCCGCTCAAGCCGTCCTGAATCGAGCCGAGGATGGTCATCGGGCCAATGCAGAAGATCAGTGAGGCGGTCAGGAAGCCGCGCACGAAGTCCCCGTAGGGGGCGAAGCGACTGCTTGTGGCGAGCGTAGTCGTATCACTTATGGGGAGAGCGGTCGAGCTGTCGCCGAGAAAGCGCTTTTCCAAAATTACACCCAGGTTCTGCAGTCCATCCTCGATCTTCCACCACTCGCCCACCAGCGCACCGAGGATAAGACTGCCCAGCACGATGAGCGGATTTTGGGTCTTGAGGAACATTTGCACACCGATGGCGGCGGTAAACAGGCCCATGCCGGCGGTCACAGTTTGTTTCAACCGCTGGGGCAGGCGGCCGCCAAGGAACAGTCCGAGGCTCCCGCCGAACAGAACGGTGGCGATATTGAGGAGGGTACCAGTCATAATTCGATGGTTGGTAATGACGACTTTAGTCGTTCAGCGACTGAAGTTCGCTACTACGGAGTCTTTGCCAGGCTGGTCTTCTTCCCAGCCTGCTGGTTTTCGAGCAGTTCCAGTGCAAAGCACAGCGACGAGAGCCGGTTCAGGTATTGCAGCAAGACGCGATTCTCGATCTCGCCTGCTTCGAGCAGCCCAGCTAGTCGGCGCTCGGCACGGCGGACAATCGTCCGCGCCAGCGACAGGGCGGCCGCGCCAGGTGAATCGCCGGGTAGGATGAACTCATTCGGCAGGGCAACGAGAGCGGAAACGGCGTCAGCCTGGGATTCCAGCCAGTTGACACGTCCCGTGTCAAGGGCTGTGCCCTGAGCCTGTCGAAGGGTCCGGAACTGAGCTGCATTCCCCGGCGCAACGGCAACTTCCGCCATGAGCGCATACAGGTCGCGCTGTACCTGCACGAGAAGAGGCCCGGTTTGCTTGGCCTGGCAGAGTGAACGCGCCAGCCCCAGCGCGGCGGAGGCTTCGTCCAGCGTGCCAAGCGTTTCCATGCGTGGGTGGGACTTGGGCAGGCGGCCCTCACCTAGCAGGCCGGTCGTGCCATCATCGCCGTTGCGTGTGAAGAGGGGGGACATGCTGGAATTATAACCCTCTCATATGAGCTTGGGGCACATAATAAGCTACCGGCATCTTCCCTTATTCTTGAGACCCGGAACAATTTTGCGAAACGCTGCACCAAGTTTCCTCGCGGTATAATGAAGCTATGGATACCAAAATAAAGCTCGAAAGCGCTCTCAAAGACGCCATGCGCGCCGGCGATGAGGTCAAGAAGCGTACCGTTCGCATGGCGCTGGCGGCTATCAAGCAGGCCGAGATTGACCGCCGAGTCAGCCTGGATGAGGCGGCCGTGCTGGCTATTCTGCAAAAGGAGATCAAGACGCGCCGCGAAGCACTGGAAGAAGCGCGCCAGGCTAATCGTCCCGACTTGGCAGCGGAGGCCGAGGCGGAGATCGCTGTAGTCAATGCTTTCCTGCCGCAGGCACTCAGCGCGGACGAGTTGAAGGCGCTGGCCGAGACTGCCATCGCGGAAGCCAGGGCGGCCTCCCCGGCCGATATGGGCAAGGTGATGAAACTGCTCATGCCGCGCATCCAGGGACGCGCCCCCGGCGATCAGGTCAGCCAGATCGTCCGCCAGTTGCTTCAGAAAGAAGATCGGAACGGGCGATGATTTCCCACCAGCGCTCGCCGCGTGCCGCCTTTCGGCAAAGATTCCTTGCAGTCCTCCTGCTGGTCAGCGTCAGTATCCTGGCCTTCATCGCGCTCATCCAGCCCTGGTCGCTGCGCCAGGAGACTTTGCCCTTGCAGGTGGGTGACGTTGCGCCGCAAGACCTGCGTGCGACGCGCGATATTTCATACGTTAGCCAGGTAAAGACCGAGGAGGCGCGTTCCGCGGCGGAACGGGCTGTTGACCCTATCTACGCGCCGCCAGACCCGGCCATCGCTCGCGGCCAGATCGAAAAACTGCGCGAGGTTTTGAGTACCATCACCTCGGTGCGCTCAGATCCCAATACCTTGCTTAGCCAAAAACAGGCTGCCCTAGCCGCCCTGGAGGGGGTTGATCTCCAGCCTGTTGATATCGAATACCTGTTGGCTATTTCATCCGTTCGTTGGGATACCGTCCAGGCTGAGGCGATCAACGTGCTCGAGCGAGTGATGCGCAACCCGATTCGCAGCAATGACCTGGAGACTACCCGCCAGAACATGCCCTCCATGGTCAGTTTCACGTTGACCGAGACGGAAGCCGCGCTGGTCATCGCTCTGGCTTCGCCGTTCGTCGTGGCCAATAGCTTCTATAGCCCTGAACTGACCCAGGCTGCCCGCCAGGCGGCGCGCGATGCCGTCCCAGCGGTGACCCAGTCTTACGTCAAAGGGCAGAGCATCGTTTCCAGCGGGCAGGTCATCTCCGCGGCGGATTTCGAAGCCTTGACCGAGTTGGGGTTGATCCGCCCGGCCAACAAAACGGTCGAATACATTGGAGCCGCGGCACTGGTCTTGCTGGCTGCTTCCCTCACGAGCATGTATTTTTACCGTCGTCAGTTGCCAATGGTGAATGACTTGCGCGGCCTGATCTTGATAGCACTGCTTTTCTTGCTCTTTCTAGTCGGCGCCCGGGTTGTGCTTCCTAATCGCACGGTCGCGCCATATCTTTATCCAATCCCTGCTTTTGGCCTGCTGGTTTCCGCCCTCTTTGGGATGGAAAGCGGGATGATTTTCTCACTGCTTTTGAGCGCCTTATCCGCTTATGGGATGCCAGATGCCCTCGGCTTGCTGCCGTACTACGTGCTGGGTAGTTTCTGCGGCATCCTGGTGTTGGGACAGGCGCGCCGGGTAGGGAATTTCCTGTGGGCAGCCGTTGCCATCGCGGGCGCGGGTGCAGCCATGGTGGTGGCCTATCGCCTGGCGTATACCTCGACCGACTGGATTGGTGTCGCCACGTTGCTTGGCGCAGCCGCCTTCACAGGGGTAGCCTCGACCAGCATTGCCTTGCCGGCCCAGTACCTGCTGGCGCAGTTCTTGGGCCTGACCACTGCGCTCCAACTGCTCGAGATTTCCCGCCCCGATTTTCCCTTGCTGAAGTATTTCCTCCAGCGCGCGCCCGGCACGTATCAGCACAGTTTGCAGGTGGCGAACTTGGCCGAGCAAGCTGCCGAGCGCATCCATGCCGATGGCCTCTTGACCCGCGTCGGCGCAATTTTCCACGATATTGGAAAGACTGTTGACCCGTTATTTTTTGTCGAGAACCAGCCGCCTGACGAGATCGACTCACATAAAGACCTGGATCCGGCCATCAGCGCCGAGACTATCATCCGTCACGTCGCTGACGGGCTGGAACTGGCGAAGAAGCACCGTCTGCCGCGCCGCATCCATGATTTTATCTCCGAGCACCATGGTACGCTCATCACTCGTTATCAGTACAATGCGGCGCTGGAGGCGGCCCGTGATCAAGGTGAGCAGGTTGACATCGAAAAATTTCGCTATCCTGGGCCGCCGCCGCGCTCACGCGAGACTGCCTTGCTGATGCTGGCCGATGGGGTGGAAGCGCGCGCCCGCGCCGAGCATCCCAAAGACGACGATGAACTGCGTGCCATTGTCCGCAATGTAATTGAAAATCGCCAGCAGGCGGGCCAATTGGAAAATGTCCCTCTCACCCAGCGCGACCTGCAGGACATTGCCGAGTCCTTCATCACCACCTTGTGCGGCACCTATCACCCCCGCCTGGAATATCCACGTGAACGGCCAGCCGCCGCTGAGAGGCACACCTCGCCTGCCAAATCAACTGGCCGGAAGCCGAAATGATCTTCCTGGGAATTGACCCTGGACTGAAACTGCCCTTTGCTCCTGATTTGCTCGAACACGCCGCACAGGAGACACTGATTTGCCAGGCCGCCTTGTCTGATGCTGACCTGACCATAGTCCTGACCGGCGATGGTCGCATTCAGGCTCTCAATCGGGATTTTCTCGGCCGCGACGCCCCGACCGATGTGCTTTCTTTCCCTGCGGATGAAACCGACCCGGAGACAGGTCGCCGTTATCTGGGCGATGTGGTCATTTCCTTGCCGCGCGCGGTCGAACAGGCCGCAGGCCGGGGGCACGCGGTCGAAGCCGAGGTCCAGTTATTGGCTGTCCACGGTGTCCTGCATCTGCTTGGCCACGACCACGCTGATGCGGAGGAAAGAGCACGCATGTGGGCGGCCCAGGCCGACGTCTTGGAACGCCTTGGTCTGTCCAGCGTCAAAATCTCGGAGAAGTGATTACATTTTACGCATGACGGATCACGTCAAACGTAAACGGCTCGCATGACGAATTTCTTCCTCTCCCGCATCCATGCTTTCGTTCACGCTTTCCGCGGCTGGTGGTACGTTATCCGCACACAGCGCAACGCCTGGATCCATGCGCTCGTTACCACATTGGTCATCTTGCTGGCGTTCTGGCTGCGCCTGCCGGCTCGAGATTGGGCGGTGTTGTTCGTGACGATTGCCCTGGTTTGGACGGCGGAATTTCTCAACTCTGCCCTGGAGGCAGTGGTGGACCTGGCCAGCCCGCATCAGCATCCACTGGCAAAAGTGGGCAAGGATGTAGGCGCGGCTGCTGTTCTGATCGCCGCGTTGACAGCTGTATTGGTCGGCCTGCTCATCCTCGGCCCGCCGTTGTGGGAGAAGGTCGCTCCCATGTTTGTCAAGTGATTACGTTTTACCCATCACGAATCACGCTTCACGAGTGTGTAAAACGTAATACGTGATCGTTTGGAGGTACGATGGCTCTTTCATTTCGTTTCGGCACCGTTGGTTCCCCTATAGCCACGCCACCCCGGCCCGGCGGGACGGTGGGCGGGATACAATATACCGCTTCCCTCGGCCTGGACGCGCTCGAACTGGCCTGGGTGAATGGTGTGCGCGTCGGCGAGGCAACTTGCGCGGCGATCAAAAAAGCTGCCGAGGAGAGCGGCGTGGCACTTTCCGTTCATGCGCCGTATTACATTAATCTAAACGGCGAAGACGAGAAATGGCCGCGCTTGCGCAAGTACCTGATGGACGCGGCGCACTTTGGCAACTTGGCCGGCGCGACTGATATTATCTTCCATCCAGGCACGTATTTTGGCCGCCCGGCGGAGGAAGTGCTCGAGGTGACGATCCCACGCCTGCGTGCTTGCGTGGAGGAATTGCGGGCAGCGGGCAATCTGGTCACCCTGCGCCCGGAGACGAGCGGTAAGGCCGCCATGCTCGGTTCGTTGGCCGACACACTGGCGATGGCGCGCGAGATTCCGGGCGTGGTCCCCTGCGTGGATTTTGCCCACCTGCACGCCCGTCTCGGCGACGGCTCGATGAATAGCTACGACGAGTGGATGACAGCCCTGGATCTCTATCGCAAGTCGCTTGGCGACGAGGCCATGCAGCATCTGCACATCCACCTTTCGGGCATTGAGTACGGACCGAGGGGTGAGAAGAATCACCTGGTTATGGAAGAAGCTGACATGGATTTCAAGACGCTGATGCGTGCCCTGCATGATTCCGGTGTGCAAGGCCGCATCATGTGCGAAAGCCCGGTCCTGGAAGTGGACGCGCTGAAATTCAAAGAGTTGTGGATGGAAGTGAGCGGGGAAGGATAAAACAGTCTCACACCATGCCAGGAGGAGCTGTGTTCCCAGCCGCTGACTTTATTGTCACAAATGTGCGCGTTTTTACCAGTAACGAGATAAATCCATACGCCGAAGCAGTCGCGGTCAAAGGGAACCGCATTGTCTATGTGGGAAACAGGGTGGAGGTTGAAAATTGGCGCGCAGCCGGTACGCGTGTCTTGGATGGGCAAGGAAATACATTGATGCCCGGTTTTATTGATTGCCATTTTCACCTTTTGTCGGGTTGCGTTGAGATAGGGGGTGCTCAACTGCAAGAGGTTAGGAATCAAAGTGAGCTAAGCAATGCCCTGCGCGACTTCGCGGCTGAGAACGAGGCCACGCCCTGGGTCGTTGGACACGGTATTAAATATGGCATCGTGTCCACCCGCCAAGAGCTGGATGCGATCATCCCAGATCGCCTGCTATACATCGGCGCATACGATGGGCACACTGCCTGGGCCAACACCAAAGCGCTCGAAACGGCTGGGATTTTGCGGGGAGACAATGATCCGGCTTCCAACAGCATTGTTGTTCGCGACGAAGCAGGGATAGCCACTGGCGAACTGCGGGAATGGGCAATAGACGCAGTCCACGATCTAGTGCCTGAGCCGAATGATAAGCGTAAGCGCGAGTTGCTCAGCCTGGGGATGAAGCGAATCAGCGCGACTGGCGTTACCAGCGTACACAACATGAATGGTGACATGAAAGAGCTGAAGACATATGCCGAGGCAGAGGCTGCTGGGGAGATGTTGCTGCGTGTCTATGTCCCCTGCTGTGTGGCGCCTGAAAACGCGGAAGCCATGCTGGTAGAGGCTTCTCAAATGGCAGAAGTCCGCGGCGATTACGCACGCGGCGGTGCAGTAAAATTCTTCATGGATGGTGTATGGGAATCTTATACCGCCCTGACCCTGGCCCCTTACGCGGACAGTCCGGGCGTGCTGTCTGAGGGTGTCTGGAGCCTGGATGATTTCACCCGCATAGCAGCCGCTTGTGACCGGATGGGGTTGCAAATCTTCGTCCATGCCTGCGGCGATGGCGCTGTGCGAAGAACACTGGATGGCTACGAGAGGGTCCAAACGCTGAACGGCAAGCGAGACAGTCGTCACCGCGTTGAGCACGTTGAAGTGATCCACCCTGACGACATGCCGCGTTTCGAACAGTTGGGCGTGATCGCATCCATGCAGCCTCTCCATTCCCCCACGGATGTAGTAGAAGAGACGGATGTGTGGCTATCGCGGGTCGGGGCGCGACGGTGGCCCCTCTCCTTTGCCTGGCGGGACATAAAGGACAGCGGTGCCGCCCTGGTCTTTGGCAGTGACTGGACAGTTGCTTCTTACAACCCGCTGCTCAGCATCCATGCCGTACTCAACCGCCAGAAATGGGCACCCGACAACCCTGATCAGCGATTGACTCTCGAAGAGGTGCTGGTCAGCTACACCCGCGACGCCGCCTACGCCGAGTTTCAGGAGGGGCAAAAAGGCCAACTGAAACCAGGCTATCTGGCTGACCTGGTCCTGCTTTCAGCAGACATCTTCCAGACGCCGTCGGAAGAAATCAAGAATATCACCCCCTTGCTGACAATGGTGAACGGTAGAGTGGTCCACGAAGCGTAGGGGATGAGAACTTATAGCACAACGCGCTGAAAAAGTGGTCACCATAAGACATTTGGGAGGCCTCGCTGGATTATGAAAATCTCGCCTTTTAAGCTCGAACGCTATTTTGCGAGGCATGAGTTCAAAGCCGATTACTTGTTGTGCAGCTCGGACTGCGAGTCACTTGCCATTCAGGACCTGTTGGCGCTTGAGCCAGGTGCCAACGAGCAGTTCCTGGGACACCGGTTGGGATATACAGAGTCCGAGGGCAGCCCTTCGCTGCGGCGTGAAATCTGCAGCCTCTACCACACGATCAAGCCAGATCAAGTGCTGGTGCACAGCGGTGCAGAGGAGGCAATTTTCCTATTTATGCATGCCATGCTCGAGGCAGGAGACCACGTGATCGTTCACTGGCCGTGCTATCAAGCGCTCTTTGAGATCGCATACAGCATCGGCTGCCAGGTGACACAGTGGCAGGCACGCGAGGAGAACCACTGGGAGTTGGATGTGGATGAACTGAGACGCCACATTCGACCCAGTACCAAAGTCATCGTGCTCAATGTCCCCCACAACCCGACCGGTCACCTGTTATCTCACGAGACGTTTCAAGAGGTGAATCGCATTGCACAAGCCAATGGGATCATCCTCTTTTCCGATGAGGTTTATCGAGGGTTGGAATACCGGCCAGAGGATCGCCTGCCTGCCGCATGTGACATGGGCGAACATGCCGTCTCTCTAGGGGTGATGTCCAAAATCTATGGCCTGGCGGGGCTACGAATCGGTTGGATTGCCACGCGCAATCCAGAGATTTATGCAAGGATGGCAATCCTAAAAGATTACACGACGATCTGCAATAGCGCGCCGAGTGAGTTTCTGGCAGAACTGGCGCTGCGCCACAGGGCAGCGTTGGTTGAACGCAATGTTGGAATCGTTACCGACAACCTGGCTGTATTGGATCAATTCTTTCAACGGCATGCAGACCAATTTATATGGCAACGACCAAAGGCCGGCCCGATTGCGTTCCCGCGCTTGATGGGTGAAGATGTCGAGGCGTTTTGCGACGTTTTGGTGAAAGCAGCCGGTGTGCTGCTGTTACCAGGCAGTGTGTATGAGGATTGCAGGAATCACTTCCGCATCGGCTTCGGCCGTAAGAATCTGCCCGATGCGATCGCGCAATTGGAAGCGTTCTTGCACCAGCGGCGCGGTTAAGGTTGCCTGCCGCAGAACTTGTCGGTCAAAGCGTCGGCGGTGAATTAAGCGAAGTGACTGTCACCTTTCGGGTGACAGTCACTTTTTCTACGAACCGATCATTTGTTGTTGATAACCACGCTGCTTGTAACACTCTGGCCCGCGCTGTCTTTCGCCGTCAGGGTCAGCGTCCACGGTGCCTTGCCGGAGACGCGATAGGTGGCCTCGAGACCCCATGTCCAATCATCCAGTTGCGAGAAGTCCGCGCGCGACCAGGTCTTGAGCACGCGACCCTTGGCGTCGGTTAGCAGCAGGGAGATGGATGAAATGTCCGCTGCGCCGTCCGGGTCGAAAACCGAGGCCTTAAACTGGATCAGAAACCTTTTGCTGGCGTCCGTCTGCTGGGTCGCGACCAGACTGGCAGTAGGTGGCAGGTTGCCGGGGAAGGTCAATTGGACTTCGTTCTTCCCATACCACTGATTCGGCCCAAGCAGGATGGTCGAGTCATCGAACGAAGCCTCGGCCACGAGCATGACCTTACCGCGGGTTTCCGCTGGAGCAATGAGGAAGCCGCTAAAATTCCCCGACGCATCGGTCTGGGCCTCGGTGCTGGCAAGGCGTTCCCCATTAGCGTTCACCAGTTTGACGGTCAAGAGTGCGCCGCCGAGGGGCGTTGTCTCTACATCCGCAGCAGTGACGGTGTTGACCTGCGCCGCGCTCCCACTGAACGAGACTGTGTCGCCGGGTTGGTAGTCGGTCGCGTCGGTCTGCAGGGCAATATCCAGGTGGTTCAGGTAGAACTGGATCAGAGGCACCTTGACCGAGCCAGTCCCGTTCCAGATGAAGTTAAAGGTGATCGGACCGGGCGCGCCGTGCCAATCCGCGCTGGCGGTGTCGAACGAGATGCGGTACGCGCCGCTGCCCTGATCGTCCACCGCGTCCGGCGCGAAGGCCATGTCCCCGTTGCGGTCAGTAAGGACCACTTGCATGTTCGCGGTCTGTCCCCCCTGCGGGACTCCATCCGCGCTCACGAGCGTGAAGTCAATAAAGCCACTGTCGCCGCCGCGGAAATAGGCCGAGCCGATGCCCAGCACGCCGTAGGTCTTGAAGACGGCATCGAGGCCGAGGTAGTTATCGAAGGCGGGCTTGTTGTTGGGCGGCCAGTTGGCGGGCGGAGTGCCGTAGGCGGTCTTGACGCGCAGTTCATACTGGACCGCCGCCGCGACAAACGGGTACATGCGGACGATGTATTTGCCGGATTCGCGCGGCACGAACAGGGCCTGCTCGCCCTCGTTCAGACCGTTCCCGCTCGTCGCCAGCACGGTGCCGTCTGGGGCAATGACTTCCAGGTCGAAGGCGTCTTCCAATTGTGGAGTCCACGTGAGGTTGATGCCCACGTAAAGGATGCCGCTGTTATCCGTCAGATCAACCTCGTGATCAATCGGGGAAACGCTTAAGCCGGTGGCAGTGTTGTCGGAGGCGCCGGCTGGCACAAATCCCGTATAGAGGTGCTCGTCGTAACGGACTGGGAAGTCGGGATCGAATCCGTAAACTTCCTCCTTCGTGTGAAGGCGGTCGCCGTTCAGGAAGGCTTGCAGGTTTCCGGTTTCGTCGAGGCTGTCTTCGTAAGCCGCCAGCACATCCATATAGCCGTAGCCTGCCTCGTGCAAGGCATAGCCCGGCATAGGCGTGGCGTTGGAGGTCAATGACTCCATGACTTGATCCGGCGAGAGATCAGGATTGTGCGAGAACAGCAATGCGGCCGCGCCCGAGACGTGGGGAGTGGCCATGCTGGTGCCGTCCATCACCGTATAGTAAGGCGTCCACAGCGGGTTGACAGGGTTGGGCAATGGATCGAGGGCGGTGATGCCGATGGTCTTGGTACGCGTCGCGTAGATGTCCACGCCGGGAGCGGTGATGTCGGGGTGCTTGAAGTAATCCCCGTCCGCGCCGCGCGAGGAGAAGTCGGCCAGTTGACCGCTCTTGTCGCCGGCCGCGACCGAGATCACCCAGGGGGCGATCGAATAGGGATTCATCACGTTGTAGCCGCCATCATTACCGGCCGCGAACACGCTCAAGATGCCCTGGTTGTAGGCTTCGAGTGTAGCAATCGCAATCGGGTTACGCAGGTTGACGTCCCCACCTGTGGAGCCCCACGAATTGCTGACCACGCGGATGTTGTACTCGGCGTGGTGGGTCAACACCCAGTCGTAGGCTTGTGTGGCGGTCAGGATCGAAATACCTTCGCCCGCGCCGAGGCCGACCAGTTTGACGCCCGGGGCGACGCCTTTGTAATAGCCGTCCGAGGCCGCGCCCGTGCCGCCGATCGTTCCCGCCACGTGCGTGCCGTGCCCGGAGGACGTGTCCGTGATCGGGACGTTTTCCTGCGAGAGTTGATACGGCAGGATTTTCACGTTTTGAATGACCTTTTCGCCGAGCTGCAGGTCTGGATGGGTGGCGTCAATGCCGCTGTCAACGATAGCGACCGTGGTATCACTGCCGGTCTCGCCGTAGGTGTTCCAAACTTGGTCAGCTTTGACGTACGGAACAGACTCGTGCAGAAAATATTTCAGCGGCTGGTTGAGGGTGATCGAGTAGACCTCCGGCCAGGTCTCCAGATCGCGGACTTGGCTGGCGGTCAGAATTGCGCCCGCCATGGGCAGGGTCTGCATTTGGAAGTACCTGCTGGCCAGGCCCTGAACGCGGGACGCCGCTGAAAGGTCCGAAAAAACGATGACCACTTCCAGCGGCGCCGTAGGAGCCACGCTCGCCAGTTTGGCGACCAGGGCTGAATCGCTCTTCTCGTCCACGATGGCGCTCGTCTGCCCGAGCGCGTGTGTGGACGAGATCCCCGGTCCAACCGCAGCCGACAGCGTAATGAAAAGAAGAGCCAGACACAAGCCAATGCGCCAAAGACTCTTCTTGGATAGGGTGGAACTATTTTTCATGGAACTCCTCCAATCAAAAATTCGCCAGGGAGGCCTCTCTTACCACCCGGCGTGACGACACCACTTGCAAAAGCAGGCAGGGCTCTGCCTGTCCAGAAAAGTCTAAGCCGTTTCATCGCCGCACCCAAAGAATAACTTTCTCTATCATGAATAACGAAGGGTGAAGCAAAATGTTATTTGAACAAATGAAATAGAGCAGCCATGAGGCTGCCCTATTTGAGAAAGAGTGTTTGAGAGGCGCTTCACCGAAGAAGCTAGGTAGAAATTAACAGCGAAACAGCGTTGCTTTTTGCGTGCAGTTTTGGTACATCGCGTTTATGGTATCCAATTTGACAAAATGTTCACGACCAAGTCGGGATTATTGGGATCGTTGGTGATGAGATGCACTGCGAAGTTGTGCGGCCCATCCATGCCTTCGTGCATCATAAAGACGCTGGATTGAACTGTGGTGCTTTCACTAGGTTTGAGAGCCATCGAACCGATGGTCAATTGAGGTGGTCAGCATCCCTCCACGACTTCGATGTACGGCCGTTCCTTAAATCGGAGCGTGGCGTCGCCCGTGTTCGTGACTTTGATGGTGAAGGTCAGGTTCGTGCCAAACTTTTGATCGCCATAATCAATCTGCTGCTGATCCACCGCGATGGACGGCGTCCCGCCGCTGTCAACTCCGCCGCCCTGCCTGACAAACAGGAATGCGGCGGCGATCAGCAGGATTCCGCCGATGGCCACGAGCGGCCAGAGGGAACTTTTTTTCTGATACCGCCTTCGATGTTTTTTGCTCATGGAGCCTCCTTCGTTGGATATTCGAACTGGAACGAATACAGATACGCGACCAGGTCCCAGATTTGCCCTTCGGTGAAAATCGAACCCCACATCGGCATGCCTGTCCCCATCCCACCGCGCAGGATCTTCCCCTGCAAGAGCGCGGGGCTTGCGCCGAGCATCGTCTCAGCATTCGTGAATGCGACGGGGCGACCGTTGTTCGCGCTCGACATGCCGCTGCCAAAGTTCAGGGCGACCTGGTCCGCAAAGACGCCGTCCCCTGCGCCGTTCTCGCCGTGACAGGCCGCGCAGTTTTGCGCGTAGAGTCGCTTTCCGTTGGCAAGCGATCCTTCGGTCGTGTTCGATTGCCAGAGGAAAGCAACCACGTCCCACCGTTGGGGTTCGGTAAGCGGCGTGTCGGACAAGTCGTCGAAAACTTGATAGGGTGAGTGCGTGTAATAGTAGTCAGGAGATTGGGAAATTGGTAAATTGGCTGCCAGTTGCTGGCCGCGGATCGCGGAGGGCTTGTCATTCGGGATCACCGACGCGGTGTGCGGCGCGTCGAGGTCGAGGCCGAGGGAAACGTACAGCGGCACTTCGACTTTGCCCGGTACAGGCGCGGGAGCGGGCTGAGGATCCGCGCGCGAGCCGCCGACTTCAATCGTGCCGCGCATCCGCCAGTGGTTGAGTCCGCACCAGTGCGTGCAGTAAAAGGTGTACGTCCCAGGTTTGTCAAAAGTCAAAGTGACATCGGTCACCCTGCCCGGCAGGATGTCCGCGCTTGGCATGTCCATTTGGCCGACGGCAAAACCGTGAACGACATCATCGGAGGTGAGGCGCAAATGGAGCGGCCGGCCGACCTCCGCTCGGATGACATCGGGACTCCAGCCGCCGTCCTCCGCGACGCGCGCGTGAATGAGCGGGGTGCGCGCCCAGACGAAGAGCGGCGCTCCGACCACCCCGACGATTGCCGCCGTTATCAAGAGGCGGGTGAGGGCTTCCGAGCGTTTCATAGCAGCAACCAGAGCATGATCAGGGTAACGATGAAACAGAAACCGACGACGGGAATGGCTGAGACCCGCACCTCGCCCGCGGCCTTCTGTGCAGTGCGTGCCGCCCAGACCAACCCGCTGACCAGCGCCAGCGTCTGCGCGGGCGCGAGAATGGACGTGAGCATTGGTTGCCACGCGACATTCGCCGTGCCGAATAAATTCCAGCCGAGGCCGAGCGGATCGGAAAGGGAAGCGAGGATGTACGACGCGTTGGTCAGCACGAATGACAAACTGAACGCGACCCAAAACATCAGGCCGAGGGGAATGAGAGGGGTAGAAAGCGCGGCGAGCGCTCTCATCCCTCGCCCCTTTCCCAACTTTGGGAGAGCGGTTGGGGAGAGGGCGACCATAAGAGAAAATAACCCTGGAAGCAGGATAAAGATAATTGCAAGGAACACAGCCGCGTAGGCAAACCACGCGCCTGTGCCGACGTTGTACGCCGCGTCTTTGAGCGCGCCCCACGGCCCAAGCAAAACGCCCGCGTAGATCATGGCAGAACCAAGCATAATGAAGGCTTTGAAGGCTTCATCGAGTCTCGCGGATGGTTTCGTAAGGTCTGCGAAAAAGGGACGTAGGTTGATGGCGATGTTGTCGCGCGGGCATGCCCGGAGACATTCCATGCACAAACCGCAATACGTGTTCCTGGTCAACCCGCCGGGGAAGACGTTCCACGGACAGCCATAGCCGTCTGCCGAACCGTTGTAACAAGGCTTGCCCTTGCACGTCGCACAGACTTGCCTTTCTTTGACCCGTAATTCGATGGGCGCGGTCTGCGAGTATAGGCCGATGAATCCACCGACGGGACAAAGATAGCGGCAGAAAGCGCGGCGCTCGAAGACCAGACTCAGTCCAATCGCGGCGAAGGGCATAGCGGCGAGGACAGTGGCGGTGACGTTGGGCGTGGTAAGAAGGACACTGCTGAAAAGCGCGAGAAGGAGGAATGAAACGTTTTGCAGCCAGATATTGCGGAATAAGTTTGGCCAGCGCAAGTTGAGACGCTTCGGTTTTTTATCGAGCGGATTCAACACCGCGCCGCGTTGAAGCCACTCTCCAGACAAGGGGATTGGGCAGACCGCGCACCAGCCGCGCCCGAAAAATGGGACCGCGATGAGAATCAGGATCGCCCACCACGCGATCCACACGAAGACGATGCTGAAATTGCGGCTCCCGACGGGCGTCCCGAGGAGTCCCGCGAGGATGGCGAAGACGTATCCTGCCAGCATGACAATCAGGATTGCCAGTTGGGGATAGCGGCTTCGGAGAGCGGACTTGAGGAAAGGCAGGCGGGTGAGTTCCATGTGTCAGTAATCAGTGTTCAGTCATCAGTGATCAGTGAGCGGTGGACAGTAAATGGTATGGAGCGAGGGAATAAGAAGAGGGCGAGGGTTGCGAGGAGGAAAAAGCCGATGGAACGAAACAGCCATTCATTCGAGCCGACGGTCAGTTTGCCGATCATGAACGGGTGCATCGCGCCGCAGGTGACGTTACAGCGAAAGCGGAACGAACCTGATTTGTCGGCAATGAACGTCAGTGCTGCAGTCTGGCCCGGGTCGGTTTCGACGGAGATGTCATAGCCGTCGAGGTACAGGCCGTGAACCACGTCTGTGCTGACGAGTTGGAGGGTCACCGTGTCGCCGGGGTTGACGCGAATCTCGGAGGGAGAATAGGCAAATTGTCGTGCCTCCACCCGAAAGGTCCACGCCTGAGGCGGGACGGACCGGACTGGTAATGGGGCGAATGCCACGACCAGTCCAGCCATCACAAGGAGGAAGGAGAGAAATGATCGCATGAATCTAGGGGATGTTGGATGGCCCATACTTGGAGTACGTCGTGTCTATGTAGGCCCGGACTTCCTGCAGACTTTTCCCCTCTTGCGTCAGGCGCATCACATCCTGCGTGATGTCCACGCAGATGGAGCAACCGAGGGCGTGTTCATCGAAGGTGATGCTGCCTTGACCGTCTACGCTGATAACGTAGCAGTCGTAATTCGATGTATGTCCGACGTTTCCGCATCCGCAATAGCAGGGAATGTGCCGCATCAGGTTGGGATTCGCGGCGGCGAATTGATACGCCTCCTGCACTGCCACGGGCGCGGATCGTACTTCCAGGGGCATTTGGTCCATGGACAGCATGGGAAGGCTGCCCGATCCATTCTGGGTCGAGCAAGCGGATAGGGCGACGGCCAATAAACTGGCGAGGATGGAAACGAATAAGAATCTGCGCATCGGCGCAACCATGTTGAGTCTCCGTAATTGATAGCTCAATGGTAGTCTGTCAATTCATTTGTCTCCAGCGCATTATGGCGGTCGAGCCGATACGCCAAATGGCCTATGACGAATATCCTCATCCTGGCGGCAGTGGAGGCTGGGGAAGGAGAGTAACGATATTTGACGAAAAACCGCCAGCAGGCGCTGACGGTCATTCGGAAATTGTCTTCAGGCGATTTTTGAAAGTGCGCGTATCTATTTCAGGGCCGTTCCGCAGTAGGGACAATTCTGCCAATTGGCCTGCGTGCCTTTTCCGCAACTGGGGCAGGGATGAGCAACGGACGGTTGCGTGGGATTGCCGATGTTTCGCACCAGCCAGGCCGCGCCCAATGCCGTCAGCACAAGGAAACCAACTGGAATCAGCCACATGAAAATCATCCCGATCCAGCCAAAGGGAGAGTAGCCCCAGCCGCCCATCATGCCAGGCCCCATCATGCTCCATCCATAGTAGCCCCAGCCGCCAAGCATCGTCCCACCTCCAAATAGGAAGAGGAGAACGATGACCCCGACGATCAGGCCAACCAGCCAATTCGTTTTGTTCATAGTGCAATTTCCTTTCCATCATCAAGCATGTCGAATTCCTCTTTGTTGACGACAAGCATACCAGCGGAAATTAAAGGATCTGTAAAGGCAGGACAAAGAGTGAATAAAGCCGAAACCGTCCATACAAACGGGTTTTGTCCTGAAAGAGGTTACGCCGCGCGAGAGACATGGCCTGCCCTTCTAGAAGACATCCCCGCGCCAGCGATACCACAGCCAGCCAAGTGGGATCCCGACCAAACCGCCGATCAATGCAGCCAACCAATGATAAGGATGCGGCTTTCCATCCAAAACCACCCTGGCGACAACGTAACTCATGATCGTCAGGCCGAACGCCCAAAAATAAACAACGGCGGGCCACTCGTTGTGTGCTTGGCCCTTTTTCGATTTCCTGGCTTTGGCTTTGCTCATCGCGCCTCCTGAACCTGCCCTGTGGGCGCGCCGCACTGTGGACAATGCGACCATTCGGGTTGCAGCCCTGCGCTGCAATGGGAGCAAACGCGCCCCGCGCTTGTCGACGGGGCGCGCGGAGCAGCCGTAGGTGGGCGAACTACTGTCGGCTGGGAGTTATTTTGTTGGTTGCCAGGCTTCATCAGCCAGATGACCAATCCCGCTACCAACAAAATTGGGATCGCCAGCACTGCCAGCATGAAAAACAGACCAAATCCCATCATCATAGGAACCTCCAATCAGCTAGAGCACGATCTTTGTGTTTTTGTCAGGCGGCTGTTCATTTTGTCTTTTGTATCGCATATCCGCTCAAATAGCCGAGATACGCGGGAACGAGCGGGAGCACACAGGGGGAAACGAAAGACAGCAATCCCGCCAGGATGGCAGTGAAATACGTCGGCGCGGCGGCGTAGTTGGCGAAGGCATCGAGGTAGTAGCCGTTCTTGAACGCCCAAATCGCAATCAGGCTCCTCGTGTTTGTCAACAATAAAATGCCGATCGCGATGATGAACAGGCCGCTGGCTAGTTGGAAATATTTCTGATGGGGCCTCAAGCGTTTGATCCAACCCGAAGCGCGTTCGAGGCCCAGCGCCATGGCAAGGAAGGGGATTCCCAGGCCGAATGAATATCCCGAAGCAAGCCACATCGCCTGTCCCGCTGTTTGCTGGCTAAGTCCCAGCATCAAGATTGCGCCGAGGGTCGCGCCGATGCACGGACTCCAGCCTGCGGCGAAGAAAATGCCCATGAGGGCTGATCCGCCAAATGTCCCGCGCGGGCCCGCGTATTGGGAGCGCGTGTCCGCGTAAAACATGGGCAGTCAGATCACGTCGAGCGTCGCCAGTCCGAACAGGATCACGACCACGCCGCCAATGCGCCCCAGTGCGTATTTGTATTCTACGAACAATTGACCCAGCGCCGTCACCGAGCCGCCCCAACCAACGATGAACACCAGCGAGAATCCTGCCACGAATAGAAGCGCATGAAGGAATATTTTTATTCGTTCGCCTTGCGACCGAACCAATGGGGTTGCCATCTCTGATGCCATTCACTCACTTGTTAGCTTGCAATAATGGGATGATAAACAACATCCCGCCTCTGTATGAGCGCAGGATGGCGGGAGGTTCGATAGGCAAAATGGCTTATGAGATTTATCGCTTCACATTCGGATGCTTCGACCCGGTTCGGCATAAACCTTCAACCTGGTTCCCTTTCCCGGAGCGGATTCCACCTCCAGCAGCGCACCGATCAAACCCGCACGCTCGTGGATTCCCAGCAAACCAAAGTGTCCGCTCGGCGCGAAATCGGTAGGACTTTTCGGCACGTCGAAACCTACGCCATCGTCGCTTACTTCCAAGATGATCTGCTCCGCCCCAAACTGGATGTGCATTTTGACCTGTTTTGCTTTTGCATGGTGTACCACATTGCTCAAGGCTTCCTGTGCGATGCGGTAGAGCGCCAGTTCCACCTCGTGAGACAGGCGCCGTTCCTGTCCGACCTTTCGAAAATCAATTTCCAGTTGGTTGGACTGGCTCGTCTCGCGCGCCAGCATTTCGAGCGCGGTGACCAGTCCCAGGTCTTCGAGATAGATCGGGCGCAGGGCGCGCGTCAGGCGACGGAGATTCTCGATGGTGCCTTCGGCTAGGGTCTCCAGTTCGTCCAGCGACTGCCCGCCGATCGGGGTCTTGATGGATTTTTGTGCCAGTTGCACGCGCTGTTTGAGGGCGATGACGGCCTGGATGGTGTCATCGTGCAATTCACGGGCGAGGCGGTTGCGCTCCTCCTCCTGGGCGTAGGTGATCGCGCCGATGTAGTCGCGCAGTCCCTCCTGGGCGGCCTGCACCTTGCGCGACATTTCGGTCAATTCCATTTGCAGGTGCTGGATTTCTGGAATGCCTCCAACGGATTCTTTGATGGTTTCAAAGTCTCCCCAGGCCAGGGCCGCGGCTTTGGACTCAAGTCTTTGCAAAGGTTGGATGATTTGTTTCGCGCCGAACCATAAAGCAGCAACTGCAAACAGCAAGGGTGGGATGAGTACCAACGGCGCGACCAGGGTGAGTTCCAACGCGGGATTGGTAGCCGTTTTCCACGCCTCCTCGGGGAGCTGGGTGCGCATCGCCCGCTGGTGAAAAGCGACACTGCCAACGGCGACAGCCATCAGTAAAAATGTCAGCGGTATGATGATGGACGCGAACAATTGCAGGGTTCCACTGCGCCAAAAAATCCGTTTATTCTTTTTCATGGCAATCACTCGTCAGTTAGGTTACCAGTGTCCTGCGAAATCCAGCCGAGCGAGACGGCACGCATAACTGCTTCAGTGCGGCTGGCAGCATGCAGTTTGGCAAAGATGTGCGCGAGATGCCCTTGCACGGTACGGTCACTGATGCTGAGCTGCACGCCGATGGCTTTGTTGGTGTAGCCTTTCGCAGCGAGTCGCAACACGTCCAGTTCGCGGTCGGTCAGCGATTCGACGGGAGTTTTCACAGGCCGCTTGAAAAGATTGGACATCAATTTGCTTGCGACGGCAGGATCGAGCGTGGATTTGCCCTCATGCACATCGCGCACGGCTTGAATGAGTTCATCGGTCTTGGCCGTTTTGAGCACGTATCCATTCGCGCCCGCCTGCAAGACAGCCATCACGTACGGGTCGTCATCGTAGGCAGTGAGGATGAGCATGCCCACTTCGGGGAGATGGGAACGTACCCAACGTGTCACTTCGATGCCGCTGGCTTTCGGCATTTGGATGTCCAGCACCGCCACGTCAGGTTTGTGCTGCTGGATGAGGAACTGCGCCTCTTCGCCATCCCCTGCCTCGGCGATGACCTGGATGTCGTTCGCGCTCTCGAGCAGTTGACGAATCCCGGCGCGGACAATGTGGTGGTCGTCCGCCAAAAGGACTTTGATCTTCGCTTTAGTCTTCATCGAAAAAAGCCTCTATGTAGGGGAACGCAAACCAGACGATGCCAAGGCTGGCCAAAGGTCCGGTGAGGAGGCGCATAAGAGAGTTGAATGAACCAAACGCGTCGCCCGCGTAAAAAGATGCAGGGAGTGCGTGGTTCGTCAAAACAGCCAGCCATTGATTTGTATCACGGAATCCCTGTCCAACGCCAGCGAAATCGCTGATCAGATGTGTTCCGCCATCTATCGCAATCGGAAGCAGGAACAGGATGAGCCTCCACCATGGTAAAGGTCTGATCTTGCGGTGGAACGAAAACCACACAACTGCGAACAGCCACACACTGGTATAGAAAGAGATCATGCGGTCAGACCAGGCGACCTTCCAGCCCATATCAGGGTTGCCAATGAATTGCCGCAAAATGAGCGGGTTGATGGTGTTTTTCCACGCGGCCTGGATCTCGGAAAGCGAGTACATGGTCTTCTGGCCGAACAGGAAGAACGAACGTTCGGGCAGTTGGTGGCAGAAAAATGAGTAAAAGAAGTATACTGCTTTTCCTGCGCCGTCCCATCCGATGTGCATGAAGATAGGGGCGAAAAAAGGCGGGAAAACCCACACGCCGTAGGTGACAAGGAATGTCTGGAACCAGTGACGGTCCAGCCACTTACCGAGAGAGCGCGATTCTACTGGCCGCGCCAGGTTGACCGTGTTCGACATAAGTTGATTATAGACCTTGTTTGGGTGAATTAGGGTGAAGCGCTTGCTCAATTGCAGTTTGGATGGATGGATCAACATGCTGTAGGGAGTCGTTCACCAGGGATATCCAGGTCCGCCCGTCATTGCCGTGTAGGACTAAGGTGGCCGGCTCGTCCGCGTTTCCGTACACCAATAAAACCACCATCTGACAGTCGCACGCCTCCGTGCCGTGATGCGGGCAGGGACAATCCTCCCATGCGTAACGCGCAGTGTTCAGATTAAAGGTCTGGATGGCGCGCATGCCCGCTTGTGTTAATTGTTGCTTTGCCCATTGTAAAGTCTCGTCGCAGGGACATCGTATCGAGCAAAAAGGGGAGAGCGTGTTCATAAGCACTTTCGGATAATGCTATTGTATGAAATCCTCTGGCAACCTAAAAGAGCTACATCACTCATCCAGGCGTAAGCAGAATCGCCTATTGAGTCAATTCACAACATGGCGTGGACCCTCACGCCCTCAAGCTGACGCGCATGATTGCGGATCTGGCGGGGAGTGAATAAAACCAGTCTACGCAACCGGCGCACCTTTGTCGTAGACCACTCCTGCGTGGACGCGCATGGAGCGTGGAATGAAATCCGATTAGGGGCGACTTATCGGCCATTGCCGGCGTGCCTCATCAGTGCGCCCGCTCATGCCTACAGCACGAACTGATCACAGGTGCTCTGTGCCGGCTTGGCTCTGGCGCATTCCAGCGTGTGTGCAGAGGCCTTTTTTACGTTGACAGGAATGAAATTGATATTTATACTACGTATGAACATTTATTCAGTTGTTTGATTATGACCAACACACTTTCTTCCATTCTAGATGAACACGCTGCTGCTCACGTGGCGGAACTTTTTCGCGCCTTCAGCGATCCCAGCCGAGTGCGTATCATGTCTGCCTTGGTGGATGGTGAAAAGAATGTCAGCGCTCTGGCCAAGATCGTGGGGATCAGTGAATCGGCTGTATCGCATCACCTGCGCGGCCTGCGCCAGATGGGATTGGTCCGGGCGCGGCGGGAGGGCAAAGAAGTTTATTATCGCGTTGACGATGAACACATCATTGCACTGTTCCAGCAGGGTGTGACACATGTCAAAAATGGGTAAATCCTCCCCGGCTCACCTGCCGTTACGTTTCGTCCTTATTCTCGCTATCTGCGCTTGCGGGTTGGCCGTGCATCTCTTCGCTGAGGGTTTGAGCTATTTTCTTTCCAGCCTGTCTTCGAGGTGAGCCAGCATAGCGAACAACCCTGGCCGGCCCACGAGCCGTGCGAAGATGATTTTATCGTGCCCTCTCAGGGCAACACTCATTACGAGTGCCTGCTCCCGCCGATAGCGCGGCTGGTAACGACATCCGCAGAGTCCATTTCGATCTCTCCTTTGCTTCCCCCACCAAATCTGTAATTTCCATCGGCTGTCGCTGCCTTTCCATCACGGATCTGCAGCTATTGTAAGATCCCGCCCCGGCCCTCACGACCGGAGGCGGATACCCATTTTTTATTTGGAGTTAAATATGCAACTCGTTACAGAAAACAATGCTGTCCATCACGCAAATCGGGCCGGTTTGACCAGTGCCGAAGTCTCGGCGCGACGCTAGCAGTTCGGCGAGAACCGTTTGCCGGCCGAGAAAGCGACCTCGATCTGGGCGATCCTGCTCAGTCAGGTCAAGAGTCCGCTGGTTTATATCATCCTGGTCGCCGCGCTGGTCTCGCTGTTCGCCAAAGAGTACAGCGACTTCGCCATCATCATGGCAGTGGTCGTCATTGACGTGATCCTCGGCTTCGTGCAGGAATACCAGGCGCAGAAGACATACACCGCCCTCAAAGGCCTGCTCAAACCGACCACCACCGTCATCCGTGATGGCGAGCGGGTCGAGGTCGAAGTCTGGGAACTAGTGCCGGGCGACCTGGTGCTGCTCAACGCGGGGGAAAAGTACCTGGCGACGGCGTGCTGATCGAAAGCACCAAACTGGCCGTGGACGAGGCCATTTTGACTGGTGAAAGCGAACCAGTCAACAAGACGACCAATGCGAACGTATTCATGGGTACCACCATCCTGACCGGACGCGGCCTGCAGGAGGTGATCACGACTGGACGTAGCACCGAACTGGGCAAGATCGCCGCCAGCCTGCAGGAGCACATCGAAGAGGATACACCGCTGCAGGTGCGCCTGAAGGCGTTCAGCAAAACCCTGACCTGGATTGTGGTCGGCTTCACCCTGGCCATCCTCATCGCTGGTCTGCTCATGGGCGGCAAATTCCTCGACATGCTGCGCACCTCCATCATTCTGGCTATCGCAGCCGTGCCGGAGGGACTGCTCATCGCGGTGACCGTCATTCTAGTATTGGGAATGCGCAAGATTCTCAAGCGCAATGGCTTGGTCAAGCGCCTGCTGGCGGTCGAGACGCTCGGCTCGGTGACAGTCATCTGCACCGACAAGACCGGCACCCTGACCGAGGGGCGGATGCGCATCACCCGCGCTGATCTTACGGACCCGGCGCGTGCGTATCAGACGATGGTGTTGTGCAACGACTTGGAAGGCCCGGTGGACATCGCCCTGTGGGAATATGCCCGCACTCTCACCACCGAAGATCCGCAGGAATTGGTGAATAGCTCCAAGCGACTGGCCGTGGAACTGTTCAGCAGCGAGACCAAGTTCATGGTCACGGCCAATCGCGTGGATGGAGGAAGGTTTAACTACCTGAAAGGCGCTCCGGAGATCGTGCTGGAGATGTGCCGGGTGGACGAAAGCGAGGGGAACCGAATCCTGTCCCAGGTCGAGGAATGGGCCGGGGAGGGGCTGCGGCTGCTCGGCCTGGCGTACCGGGCCGACGGTCCGGTGGAGGAACACGCCGGGTATACCTGGCTCGGGTTGCTGGGTATGGAAGATCCGCTTCGGGAAGAAGTCCAGGCGTCGATCAAAGTCGCTCGCAGGGCGGGCATCCAGGTCAAGATGATCACCGGCGATTACCGCAAGACCGCCGAGCGCATCGCCCGCAACATCGGGTTGATGCAGACGGGCGATGAGATCATCGAGGGCGAGGAATTGGGAGTGATGGGCGATGAGGAACTGGCGCGGCGCGTCGAAAAGACGGCCATCTTCTCGCGCATCCGCCCGCACGACAAGTTGCGCATCGTGCGCGCCCTGCAGGCGAACAAGGAAGTAACTGCCATGATTGGGGACGGCGTCAACGACGCCCCGGCCTTGCAGCAGGCCAACATCGGCGTGGTGGTCGGCTCGGCCACCGACGTGGCCAAGGAGACCGCCGATCTGATCCTGCTCGACAACAACTTTCGCACCATCGTGGCCGCCATCGAGGAGGGGCG
>Ga0209609_10000169_pt1 | contig 39729 bp, 37 predicted proteins | sample LakKivw325mmetaG_FD_184136 | JGI IMG/M metagenome (GOLD analysis project Ga0209609, IMG submission 184136) | Anoxic lake water microbial communities from Lake Kivu, Rwanda to study Microbial Dark Matter (Phase II) - Lake Kivu water 325m metaG... | ecosystem: Environmental > Aquatic > Freshwater... | reverse complement strand
TTAAAAAAAGATAGAAAATTTGCGGTGTCAATTTGTATTATCAATTTGACTAAATTGCCTGATTAATATATAGTTTTCATGGTTTTTTTTCAGAAAGGGATTTTTATGCCGATTTATACATATAAATGCAAAAATTGTGAAAAGGAATTAGAGAAATTCAAGTCCATGAACTCAAACGGTTCAGAGGTCTGCGACGAATGCGGCTCTGAAGCAGTGAGGGTTTTTTCCCCTGCAGGCATTATTTTTAAAGGTTCAGGTTTTTATACAACTGATTATAAATCAGGTTCAAGCAAAGCTAATTTGAATACCGGCGCAAAAAGCCAGGAGAGCAGCCAGCAAAAAAGCGGGCACCCGGAAGCTTCTTCAGGCAGTTCCGGTTCCGATAAAGCAAAAGATTCCAAACCTGCAACAGCCGGCAGTTCGCCAGGCTCCACAGCTCCTAAAGGTCAATCAGAAAAATAATATTCTTTTAAAAAAACACACTGATGCAGTTTTATTATTGTCAGCAATAAAGTTATAATTACTCCATGATTTTTATTGTAATTCTATCTGTAATATTAATATGGCTGCATGTTTCAAGCCTCAGGTTTATAATAAAATCAAATACTGATGCAAACATTATAGCAGAAGCCCAAAAGCTTGAAGGGGATATACCTGATGAAGAGAAAGAATTCTCATTCAGGTCCGGACCCGGAATCATGTCACTTGCACTGATTATTTTTTTAAACCTTATTGAAATCGGGTATTTTGTTGCATGTGTCTACATTTTTAATGGACTGCTGATAATAATTGGCGCATCTGTGCTTGCAGGCTATACGATTTACTCTGCAATAAAATTCATACCAAGCATGAAAAGGTTCTATAACAAACCATCAGAGTACCTTAAGGAGAGAACCTCGGGACTTGAAAATATTCTCAACTTTGTTATGACTTCGCTTGAGATTATTTTCTGCATATATGTTCTTGTAAGGGCAGTTCTTGAGTCCGGGCTGCTGGAAATGCTATAAAATTTGTATGTTTTGGCCAAATGGACTTTTTAAGTAAGATTTAGTTGCTGGAGGGAAACCTGACAGAAGAAGTAATAAAAACAGGAGAAGAATATACCGGGGGAGAAATTTTTCCCGGTAAAAACAGCATGCATATTTACTCTGTAAGCGAGCTCAACCTTGATATCAAAAAAAACCTGGAATCAAGTTTTTCTGAAATATGGGTCGAGGGTGAAGTCAGTAATTACTATTGCCATAACAACAGGCACTTTTACTTTGACCTGAAAGATGAATCCTCAAAGATCAGGGTAGTGATGTTTTATGAGTCCAATAAGAACCTTGTCTTCCAGATTGAAAACGGCCTCCATATAATTGTCAGCGGTTATATTTCTTTGTATGAAAAAAGGGGAGAATACCAGCTTGTTGCATTATCTGTCAGGCCCGCAGGCAAAGGGGAGCTCATACTTGCTTATGAGCAGCTAAAGGCCAGGCTGGAAAGTATGGGGTATTTTGATGCAAATGCAAAGAAAAAGCTTCCGCTGCTTCCCGGCACCATAGGAGTCGTTACATCTACCGGAGGCGCAGTAATCAAAGATATGATAACGGTTCTTTCAAAACGGTTTGAAAATTTTCACCTGATAGTAAAAAACGTAAACGTAGGGGGGCCGACGTCCCAGGAAGAGGTGTGCCAGGCAATTGACGACCTCTGCAGTTATGGAGTGGATGTAATTATAATAGCAAGAGGCGGCGGCTCTCTTGAAGATATGTGGGCATTCAATACGGAAATGGTAGCTGATAAAGTATTTAAATGCAGCACCCCTGTTATATCAGCTATTGGCCATGAAACAGATTTTACTATCTGTGATTTTGTTGCAGATGTAAGAGCAGCCACTCCATCTGTTGCTGCACAGGTAGTTATACTGGATAAAAAAGAAATAACTGACAGGATAAATAAAATCGTCTCTGTTTTGAAAAAACATGTTGAAAACAGGCTTCTTTATTGCCAAAAGGAACTGGAATCAGTCACCGCCAGGAAAGTCTTTAAAAAACCAGTCTCATTGCTTTTGGAAAGATGGCAGGAGCTTGAAAATAACTGGAAAAGCCTTTTATCAGCTACTGCTGTAAGTATGGAAATGAAGAAAAGCCGGCTGGCTTCCATAATAGCATATATAGATGCAGGCAGGATAAAAGGAAAGCTCAAACTGCATGATTCAAATATAATGAAACTCCGTTACATACTTTTTTCGGATATAAATAAGAATATCGAAGCGCTTAAGAACAGGATGTCACTGCTTGTAAAAGACCTGCAGTCAAACAGTCCTGTGGTTGTCCTGGAAAAAGGTTATGCATTTTTATTTAAAAAAGGTACCCGCAAAGCAGTTAAAAGCATAGCTGATATTGAAACGGGCCAGGAGGCTGAAATAATCCTGAATGACGGTATTCTCTTTGCAAAGATATTGAATAAGATAAGTAAAAAATTTGGAATAGAGGTATAAAGTGAATGATGAAATTGAAAAAATGACATTTGAACAGGCGCTTTCAAATCTTGAAAGCATAGTAAAAGAGCTTGAAGATGAAAAAATCCCTCTTGAAGATTCGATAAGAAAATTTGAGATGGGGGTAAGGCTATCTTCACACTGCCTTGCAAAACTCAATGAAGCAGAAAAGAAAATAGAAGAACTGACAAAGAATGATGATGGAAATCTTTCAGTAAAAGATCTGAAACTGTCAGATTAAACAACCCTGCTTTTTTATTTTTTAATTTGCAATTTACCAGATATGATTTCTGCATGCTCCACTTAAGGTTTTCCGGTAGTTAATAATCAATTCCCAATTATTTTAACTATTATTGGCTATAAAATTTTATTCATAAAAACATTAAAAAAAGTAACAAAAAATCAATAAAATTATTTACAAATGCCCTTTTTTGTGTTATCTTTTGTATTAAAGTGGGGAGAAGTGGTGAGAAAGTGAGGAATAATCCCTATTTTTAATTAAAATTGGTTAACCAAAAAATAAAATGTTTTTAGGCGAGTATTACCGTACAAAGGATAATAAAGGCAGAGTTTTCATTCCTTCTAATTTCAGGGAAGAACTCAGGGGAGGCATTGTATTGTCAAAGGGATTTGATGAGAAGTGCCTTTTTTTGTTCTCAAGAGATAGCTGGCAGGCACTGCAGGACAGGATAATTTCCGGCCCAATAGCAAAGAAAAACATACAGCTATTCTCAAGATGGTTCTTTGCATCATCAAGGGAGACTGAAGTCGACCCTCAGGGAAGGATTAAAATACCCCAGGAGCTCATTGAGCACGCTGGACTTGAACGTGACATAGTGCTTATCGGAGTCTCTGACAGGATAGAAATCTGGGCAAAAGAAAAATGGGAAGAATATTACAGCAAGGCTGATACCAGTTTCACCGGCGAAAGTGGCACCTTCGAGGAGCTGGGTTTTTAGCCAATAGCGGCACATTGAAAACATAATTATTGATTTACCTTTATAAACAGGAATTATTTCCAGGATTTTACCAGTTAATAAGAAAATGGAATACAAAGATCTGCACATACCAGTAATGAGAAAGGAGGTGATGCATTACCTCAATTTAAAAAAAGGAGATATCGTTTTTGAAGGAACACTTGGCGGTGCCGGCCATACTGTAGAAATAATTAAAGCCATTGCCCCCACAGGCAAATTAATCGGAGTTGACCTAGATAGCCAGGCCATAAGCACCGCCGCCAGAAAAATCAAAAACGCAGGACTCTCGGAATATGCAATATTGAAAAATGATAATTTTACAAATATTAAAAATATCCTGAGGGAAAGTTCAGTAAAAAGCATAAACGGTTTCCTTCTGGACCTCGGGCTCTCTTCAATGCAGATAGATGAATCAGGAAGAGGGTTTTCGTATCTGAAAAATGAACAACTGGATATGAGGTTTAAATCAAGCGAAGGAATAAAAGCTTCAGATATACTGAACGAATACCCGGAAGAACAGCTCAGGGAAATCTTTTATAAATATGGTGAGGAAAAGTGGTCGGCACGGATTGCAAAAAATATTGCAGATTACAGGATTACCAGAAAGATAGAACTGGCTGGAGAGCTCATTGAAATAATAAAAAGGTCCATCCCTTTAAAGTTCCAGCATCAGTCAGGAGGGCATCCGGCAAAAAGGGTGTTTCAGGCAATAAGGATTGAAGTAAACGCTGAACTTGAAAACCTGAAAAAGGTATTAAAGGATTGCGTGGAAATAATGGCTCCGGGTGCAAGGATGGTTGTTATCTCCTATCACTCTCTTGAAGACAGGATAGTAAAGGACAGTTTTATATCTTTTGAAGGAAGGTGCACCTGTCCGGCAGATTTTCCGGAATGCAGGTGTAACCCGGTTAAAAAAGGGAAAATAATTACAAAAAAGATAGTGGTGCCTTCAGATGAAGAGATTAAAAAAAACCCGAGGTCCAAAAGTGCAAGGATGAGGGTTTTTGAAAAAGAGTAAATGCGGTTTCTGAAGAATTGCAGCACCTAAGGCGCCCCATGCAAACAATATAAAAATTAATAAGCATAAATATACTGATAATATGAATACAAGACTTGCAGAAGAAGAAATATTTGACAGGAAAGCATATCCGCTGCTTTATCTTGTAAACAGGCAGGAAAGCACAGGCAAAGAGAAAATAGTGCATACAAGGTCGGGTGCTTTTTATGTAATGATGATAGTTGCCATTTTCTTTACTATAGGGGTGCTACTTAATATAGGCCTTAAAATACAGAATTTAAATTATGAGAGAAAAATAATAGAAACAAATGAAATGATATCTCTGGAAAATGAAAGGAATGACAGGATATCGTTAAAGATAGCTGAACTTACCGGCCCTTCAAGGATAATAAAAACAGCCAAAGAGGAACTTGGAATGGAAATCTCTGATAAAATAAAAGTAATGAAAATTTCGGGAACCGGGCTGGGTGCAGAAGAGAAGGTGCAGGATTATATGATAGAAAATACACCCCAGACCACTGAAAATTATGACGGGTTTATCGGCACAATCTACAGTGTAAAAGACATTATTATGGTCGTTTCAGAAGGAGTGTTAACTTTTTTTATCCCGTAAATTATAATTGAAAAATCGCCAAGATGATTAGGGAAGTCAATAACAGAATTAACAGGAAAAGGGTATATTTCCTGTTTTTTTTATTTATTGCGGCATTCATACTGATAATATACAGGCTTGTATCTATTCAGTATATATATGCCTCAAAATATAAGACATATGCTGATTTTCAGCATATGGAAGAATTTGTAATAAACTCAAAAAGGGGCAAGATACTGGACCGGAATGAAATAGAGCTTGCAACAAGCCTGATAGAAAAGACTGTATATGCAAACCCGAAGCTTGTTATAAGTCCGGATAGAGAGGCCCTGGCGTTATCTGAAATACTTGAAATAGGCACAGAAGAACTTGAATCCAAGCTTGGCAATAAAGACCTCGGTTTTGTTTATCTTAAGCGCCAGATAAGTTCAGAGACAGCGGACCTTATAAGCCAGCTTAACCTGCCGGGAGTATACATACAGAATGAAAATAAAAGATATTATCCCCAGGATGACATTGCATCATCTATTGTCGGATTTACAGGGCTGGACAATAATGGGCTCAACGGTATAGAGCTTGAATATGAAAAAGTGCTGCGGGGTGTCGATGGCAAATTCCTGATTGAAAAGGATGTTTACGGAAAAATAATACCAGGGACAAACAATAATTACATAGCGCCACTGGATGGCGGGGATGTAGTACTCACAATAGATTCACAAATACAATATATTACCCAGGAAAAACTTTCAGAGGTTGCACAGGAATATAAAGCTGAGCATGCAATAGCAGTTGTAATGAATCCAAAAACAGGGGAAATCTATGCAATGGCCAATTATCCCGGTTTTAGCCTTAATAATTACCAGGATTATGAAACAGAGTTGTATAAGAACCTCGGGATATCCTTTACATATGAACCGGGTTCCACCTTCAAGATTGTCAATATTTCTTCATCGATTGACAGCGGCAGTATAGGTCCGGAACAGATTTTTAACCTTCCGCCCAGTATTCAAGTCGGTGACAAAGTAATAAAAGAGATTTTCAGGCGCAGCAGTATAAATTATTCCACCGGGCAAATCATAAAATATTCAAGCAACATAGGCGCAGTGACCAGTGCCCTTGCAATGGGCAAACAGGTATTTTATGAGTCTGTAAAGAAGTTTGGTTTTGGAGAGGCCACAGCCATAGACCTTCCCGGTGAGGAGCCGGGGCTCATATATAATTATAAACAATGGCCCTCTTCAATGATAGGCGCCCTGGCAATCGGGCAAAGCATTTCTGTCACACCGCTGCAACTGGTAAGAGCGGCATGTGTAATAGCAAATGGCGGATATCTTGTTACCCCGTATATTGTAAAAGAGATAAGGCTTCCAAATGATAAAATCGAATATCCTGCAAAAAAAGAAGACGTTAAAATAATAAGCACAGAAACAGCATCAGCAGTAAAAGAGATGATGTGGGAATGCGTAAAGGATGGCACCGGGACAAGGGCACAGGTGGAAGGGGTCAATGTATGCGGCAAGACAGGCACTGCACAGAAAGCAAATAAAAACGGAATTGGATATACTGAGGAAAGAGTTATAACATCCTTCCTGGGTTTTGCACCTTATGAAGATCCGCAGGTTGCTATTATAATAGTAGTAGATGAGCCCCAGGGCCCGGAAGACGAAATCTGGGGCGGTACGGTGGCCGCACCAATATTTAAGGATATCATGAGTTTTTCATTAAAAAGGTTAAGGTTTTACACAAGTGAGGAACTGTCATAATGAAATTGCCGGAATTATTTAAAGGCACAAAAATTATTAGCACCGTGCCGCAGGAAAATGCTGCTGAAATTGAAATAAGCGGCATAGCAATAAACTCGGTTAAAGTTAAAAAAGACTATCTTTTTGCCGCAATCCCGGGCTTTAAAAAAGACGGGCATGATTTCATACCTGAAGCCATAAATAACGGTGCATGTGCGATTATGCTCGAGAAAGACATCCCCCTACCTGAAGGTATTGTCAGGATAATGGTACAAGACTGCCGGAAAGAGCTTGCGCTTGTTTGCAGGAATTTTTACAGAGCCCCTTCATCCGGCATTATCCTTACAGGTGTCACAGGCACAAACGGAAAGACAACTTCAGTTTTTCTGCTGGACAGTATATTTGGAACTGCAGGCTTTAAGACTGCGTATATCACAACAGTAAATGCTCATATAGCAGGCCGCCCGCTTTCTTTTGACCGCACCACACCTGACAGCCTTGAGCTTAATGAATTTTTTGCAGACTGCATTTCAGAAGGTGTTGAAGCTGCAGCAATGGAAGTATCTTCGCATTCAATAGATCTGCACCGGGTCGACTGGCTTGATTTTGACTATTTTCTTTTTACAAACCTGACCCAGGACCATCTTGATTACCATGAGACCATGGAAAATTATTTCAGCGTAAAAAACAGGCTTTTTACCGGAAAAGAAAAAGATATTTTTGGGGGAAAAGGTGCTGCCATAAACATTGATGATATTTATGGAAGAGAGATAGCCTCGGCAACTGCTCTTGAAAAAATCACTTTTGGAATAGATAATCCGCAGGCGATACTTAGTGCCAGCAATATAGTTTCTTCCATTGAAGGAATTGATATGACGGTAAATCTGAAAAACAGTGACAGCCCAAGCGGTGCATGGAGCATAAAAGAAGGCAAATTGCATGTAAAATCCTTACTTTGCGGATATTTTAATGTATATAATATACTTGGCACCTTAAGCATCGGCATTATGGCCGGCATTGAGATTCCAGCCATACTTAAGGGTATCTCAAGGATGCCTGGCGTGCCGGGAAGATTTGAAAAAATAAATACAGGCAGGGACACAAATGTGATTGTGGATTATGCCCATACACCGGACGGCCTGGAAAATGTCCTGGTAACCGCGCATTCACTTCTTCCTGAAGGCGGCAGGCTTATTTCTGTTTTTGGATGCGGCGGCGACAGGGACAGGAAAAAAAGAAAAATAATGGGCAGTGTGTCTGCAGAAATCGCAGATTTTACAATCATAACTTCAGATAATCCCAGGACAGAAGATCCTGTATCCATTATCAACATGATTGAAGAGGGTTTTATTTCCAGGGGCGATTGCAGTTATAAGAAAATAACAGACAGGAAAGAAGCTATAATAACAGCACTTGAAATGGCCGGCAGAAAAGATATTGTATTAATAGCAGGCAAGGGGCATGAAAATTACCAGGAGTTTGCAGACAGGAAAATACATTTCAGTGACCAGGAAATAGTGAAGGATTGGGGAAAAGCTTGAAAATCGGGCAAAAGATAAGTTTAAAAAGGATAATTACCTGGACAGGCTGCAATGTAATATCTTATGGTAAAGCAGCCGGTTCCTCAGGAAAGTATATAAGTTCAATATCTACTGATACCAGGACTATCAAAGAAAATGACTTTTTTATTCCTGTAACCGGGCAAAATTTTGATGGACACGACTTCCTTGCCGATGCCGTTAAAAAGAAATGCTGCGGGTTTGCAGTAGACACGACCCATAAAAAATCTCTTGAACATGCAAAAGCAAATTCTGATCCCAGCGTATGGGAGCAGCTTATAATTCTTGAGGCAGCCGGCACGCTATCATTTTTGCTGGATATTGCAGGCAATTATATCAGGAGATTTAATCCGCTTGTAATCGGAGTGACAGGCAGCGCGGGTAAAACGACCACCAAGGATTTTATTGTAAATATCCTCTCACCTTCATTTAATATAAAGTTTACCCCGGGAAACTTAAACACAGAACTTGGAATTGCACTTTCAGTACTTGAGATCAATAAAGATACACAGTTCTTTGTTGCAGAGCTTGCAATGAGGGCAAAAGGGCAGATAGGTATGCTTTCAGAAACCGTAAATCTTGATATAGGGGCAATTACATCAGTAGGGGCATCGCATCTGGAATTTTTCAAGGATGTCAATGAAATAGCTCTGGCAAAAGCTGAAATGGCTGATTTCCTGAAGGAAAAGGGCGGCGTACTTTTCTTAAATAATGACGATGAATATACAGGTTTTATAATGGAAAATGTAAGCTGCAGGATTATAAAATATGGAAGGAACAATAACCTTGAATATAATTTCCTTGAAAAAGGAGCTGACAATTCAGGAAGATATGATATGGAACTTTTCAATTCGGACCGAAAAGTAAATGAGTTTATGGTACCTGTGCCGGGATATCACAATATTTATAATGCATGCTGTGCGGCAGCAGTATGCAGCTATCTTGGCGTTGATAAAAGTACAATTAAAAATGGCATTGAAGGCACTGCTGCCGGGGAAAACCGGATGAGGATAATTGAAAGGGGCGGAAAAATAATAATCAATGACTGTTATAATGCCAGCCCGCTGTCAATGAAATGTGCAATAGATACATTAAAGACTGTTACAGAAAATAATAACTGCCGGAGTGTCGCAATACTTGCAGATATGATGGAGCTCGGGAGCAGCTCAGCAGAACTGCATTTTGAGATAGGCAAGTATATTAAAGAAAAAGCAATAGATGTGCTTATTGCTATCGGGGATATATCAAAAAACATATGCATCGGGTTCGGCCGGGAAATAAAAGCCGGGGAAAATGAAAGAAATGCCGGCAGGATTTTGCCGCAGGTATATCATTTTAAAGACTCGGGCAGCTTTGCAGATGCCGCCAGTGATATTATAAAGCCCGGCGACTGCATACTGGTTAAAGGCTCAAGGGCAAACAGGCTGGAAAAAATCATTGATTTTCTTTAAAAGTAAATGCAATTATTTAAAAAAAGTGCAAATATTGGAAAAAAATATTTTGAGGGATAAAAATAAATGACCTGGATTTTTACGGCAATAATTATAAGCGGCCTTATTTCACTTATTTTCACACCGGTGCTCATACGGTTCCAGAAGAAAAAAAATATAGGCCAGAAAATAAGGATAGACGGGCCTCAATCCCATGCAATAAAGACAGGAACGCCCACTATGGGCGGCATTGTATTTATACTTGCAGCCCTCATATCCTATGCTGCGGTCAGTATAGTAAAATATTACAGATATGGCGATTTCAGCTACGAAGGCATTTTTGCAGCTTCGGTATTTTTACTTTGCGGCATCATAGGTTATGTTGATGATTATATAGCTTTAAAAAAGAAAAGGAACCTGGGCCTGAGGGGATGGGTCAAGATATTCCTCCTTATTTTAGTATGCATGTACTTTGTACTCTTTGCAAAATACTTACTTCATTTCGATACTTATATTAACATACCATTTACAAGCCTTCAGATCGAGCTCGGTAACTGGTATTATATAATCCCGGTTATCATTATATTATCCACCACAAATGCTGTAAATCTTACTGACGGACTTGACGGGCTGGCTGCCGGCTCATCAGCAATTGTACTTTCAATATTCTGCTTTATAGCTTTTCTTGAATGGTCCGTGCTTGAATTATCATACGGGATAGATGTTGCAGTAATAGCCGGCGCAGCAGTTGCTGCCTGTGCAGGGTTTTTATGGTGGAACACAGCACCGGCTGAAATTTTTATGGGAGACACAGGCTCTTTTGGCATAGGGGGCCTTATTGCTGCTGTCGCAATTATTTTAAAGCAGGAAATAATCCTTATAATAATCGGGGGGCTTTTTGTGCTTGAGACTCTTTCTGTAGTGATCCAGGTTGCATGGTTCAAGTTGAAGAGAAGGAGAGTTTTTAAGATGGCGCCATTGCATCATCACTTTGAGCTTTTAGGCTGGCCTGAAATAAAGGTGATTATAAGGTTCTGGATAGTGTGCCTATTATTCGGCGGACTTGGTTTCTTCATCTATTATCTTAAATTTATAGATTAAGGGAAAAGATTTAAAATTTCCGGGAGTTTTTTTAAGGCCTTCCGTATGATGGCAAATATTATTTGAAAAAATCGAATCGGGAATAAATGGTTTCAAATGGCTGATAATATTAGTTGGCTAAATAGCTTAAAAAACATGAAAATCATGGTACTTGGGCTGGGAAAGAGCGGCCTGTCAGTAATTAAAAAACTTTCAGGTACAGGAGACAGTATAAGTGTTATTGCAGTAGACTCAAACCCGGCGCTCGATATAGAGAACCATCTGGATTCTACCGGAATAAAGGAAGGTTTGCAGCTTGAAATCAAGCTGGACGAGAATGCAGGAGAAAAACCGGGACTACTGGATGGTGTCGGGCTTTTAATAATAAGTCCGGGGGTCCCACAGGAACACGGGCTAATCAGATCTGCCGATATTCTGGGAATACCTGTTATAAGTGAACTTGAATTTGGATGGAGATTTCTTGATGAAAAAGAAAAAAGAAAAACAATTGCAGTAACTGGTACCAACGGAAAGACAACAGTTGTAACTTTGATACAGCAAATACTTGTTTCCTCAGGGATAAAATCCATTGTTTGCGGCAATATAGGCAATCCTCTAACAAATGCCTCCGGACCCGGCCATTCAGAAGGCCCGGTAAGAATAATTGAAGTCAGTAGTTTTCAGCTTGAAAGGATAATGCAGTTCAATCCATTTGCAGGCATTGTGCTCAATATAACAAGCGACCATATGGACAGGCATTATTCAATGGAAAATTATGCAGAAATAAAGTTCAGGCTCTTTAAGAATAGCTCCAGTGGCCAATGGGGAATATTTAATGTAGATGATGATTATATAAATGCGGTTCTTGACAAGCAGAATAATTATAAGGAAAGAGGATTAAATGTCCTGACATACAGCCTGGTAAAAAGGCAGGCTCCAGGGCTATATTACAGGGACGGGAAAATATTTTATGATATTATGAACGGAGATTCCGGTTCAATAGATATTTCCGGGTCAAGCCTTGCAGGAAAACATAATATTTCAAATATAATGGCATGCGTAGCTGCTGCAAAAGTTTTTGGTGCGAATGACAATCTTATAAAAACGGCAATTGAAAAATTCAAAACATTGGAGCACAGGATAGAATTTGTCGCAGAAGTTGATGGCATAAGGGTATTTAATGATTCAAAAGCCACTAATCCGGATGCCACGATACAGGCACTTAAGAGTTTTAAAAAAGAAGTTACATTAATCCTTGGCGGCAAAGATAAAGATATGGATTTTAATATTATGGTTCCAGCTATGGAGGAATCTGTAGAAAACGTCATCCTGATAGGTGAAACCGGCCCAAAGATAGAAACCTGCCTTAAAGTATACCCTTACAGCAATGGAAAAATGCCATTTTCAGTATTTTACTGCAGGAAATTCAAGGATGCAGTCGATAAATGTTTTGAGGTCAGTTCCAGTGGAAAAGTGATACTTCTGTCACCGGCATGTGCAAGTTTTGATATGTTTACTGACTATAAAGACAGGGGCAATCAGTTTAAAAGCCTTGTTTATAAAAAAGCCGGCATAAAAAAAAGCAGGGAGCAGTACCGTGAGTGAACAGTTGGAACATGAAGAAAAATTTGAGAGGTACAATGTCTTCAGGCTCAATACCGAATATTACTTTATATTTATTATAACTTTCCTGCTTTCTGTCATTGGGATTGTAATGGTTGCGAGCGCATCAATTGCAGTCGGGAGCCAGTATTTCAGTGATCCCTACTGGTTTATAAGAAGGCAAGCTATCTGGTGGGTCATTTCCTTTATAGCATTTATTATCTTTTCCAGGATAAATTATAAATTTTATTCCAGGGTCTCTATTTTTTTTATACTGATATCTGTAGCATTGCTTGCAGTTGTCCTTATACCCGGTGTGGCCCAGATAATCGGCGGAGGAAGGAGATGGATAGACCTGTATTTTTTTAGCCTTCAACCTTCTGAACTTGCAAAAATGGCACTCATTATTTTTATAAGCGATTCCCTCAACAAGAGATACAGGGAAAAACCGGTTTTTAAAAATCTTCTCTGGCCCTCATTTATAATACTGCTTATTGTTACCCTGCTTGTGTTTCTTGAACCGGATTTCGGGGCAGTTGTAATCATATGGATAACAGTTTTTATTCTTTTTTTTATAGGAAATGTCAGGTGGCCCCATATGTTAGGGTTGGGTTCTATCGGCATAGTAACACTGGTGGCTTACATGTTTATGGAAGATTACAGAAGGGAGAGGATTTTTGCATTTTTAAACAGGACAGCAGAATCATCGGGAGTAAATTTCCAGGTCAACCAATCCCTTATTGCATTGGGGTCAGGAAATATATTCGGCCTTGGGCTGGGAAACAGCATCCAGAAATATTCCTATCTACCCGAGGCAAATACTGATTTTATTTTTGCGATAATTGGCGAGGAATTTGGGATCACAGGCACAATGGTGATAATTGCTTTGTTTTTATTGCTTGCATTTTTTGGGATAAGAGTGTGCCTTCGGACCCAGGATTATTTCGGCAGGACAATAGCAGGGGCAATAACAGGCATGATAATTGCACAGGCCGTAATAAATATATGTGTTGTTGTTGGCCTTATACCAGTAACTGGCCTAACATTGCCTTTTATAAGTTTTGGAGGCTCATCGCTCTTGACCTGCATGGTTTCTATAGGCATACTTCTTAATATTTCCAGGCAAAACTTTACTATAACCAAAAAGACTGAAGAAGAGATAAGGGTTGCATCAAAAGATTGATAACGCCTTTGCATTTATGAATAAAAGTAAAAGAAAATAATTAAAAAGTTACGGCGGAAAATAAATGTCCGGGAAAATAATAATAACTGCAGGTGGAACAGCAGGGCACATTTATCCTGCACAGGCAATAATCGAGCATATGAAAGAAAATATGCCCGATATTGAAATACTTTATATCGGCACAAGATCGGGCATGGAAAACAGATTGATCCCGCCGCTTGGGATAGGATTTAAGAAGATCCGCGCATCAGGATTTTCTGCAAGCAGGAATCCGTTAAAAAAAGTATTAATATACCTGAAATTTTTTTTCAATCTTTCTGCCGGGCTCCTGCAAAGCCTTGCCATATTGAATAAATATAAACCGGACTATGTACTTGGAATGGGAGGTTATGTCTGCGCCCCTGTTTTTGTTTCTGCTATCCTGTTGCGCAAAAAAATAGCAATCCATGAACAAAATGTGATACCGGGCCGGCTCAACAGGGTTTTTGCAAAATATGCAGAATATGTTTTTTTAAGTTTTGATGAGTCAAGGCATTATTTCACTAAAGGAAAAAAATACTTGCCCGGCAGGATGGTTATTTCAGGTGACCCTGTAAGAAAACAGGTAAGGGAATTTTCAAAGCTTGAACCTGATTTTTCGAAATGGGCCCTTCAAAGCGGGAGGTTTACTGTAACTGTTTTTGGAGGGAGCCTTGGGGCAGAGAAGATAAATGAATCAGCAATTCAATTGTATAAAATATTCAGGCAGGACAGCAGGCTTCAGTTCCTGCTAATATGCGGAAACAGGTTTTTTGAAAGCTACAGTAAAAAACTGGAAGGGCTGCAAACAGGGGAAGACAGCATTGTTTTCAGCATCTACCCGTATATTGAGGAAATGGCCTCGATTTACAGGATATCAGATCTTATAATATCAAGGGCAGGAGCAACCACTATTGCAGAGCTTGCAATCACTGGCATTCCTGCAATACTGGTGCCTTATCCCCGGGCTATAGAAAACCACCAGTATTTTAATGCAGAATGTCTTGTAAAAAATAAAAAGGCTGTTTTAATATCTGATGACAAATTAAGTGGCGAAGCGCTTTCCGGGATTATAACCGGCCTGCTTGAAAACGGCGGCAGCAGATACAGGCAGATGAAGGATGCATCACCGGGGATTAAAAAGCTTGACAGCGCAGAAATCATAGCAAATACGTTATTTGCGGAGAGGTAAATAAACATATATGAAAACTGAAAGGGATCCCGGAAAATACAAAAGCTTTTTCCTTATCGGGATAGGCGGTGCAGGCATGAGCGCAATTGCAACTGTGCTTAAGGGTATGGGAATTTCAGTCAGGGGTTCCGACCTTAAAAGTTCAAGGTATACAGAGCTTCTTACTGCCCAGGGAATCGAGGTCATAATAGGGCATAATGCAAGTAACCTGAAGGGTTCAGATGCAGTTATCTATTCTGCAGCAATCAGCAGTGAAAATGAGGAAATGGTCCGGGCCTCCAAAATGGGCATGCCTTTATTTACCAGGGGCGAGCTTCTTGCATGGATAATGAACAGAAAGAAAGGCATTGCTATTACCGGCACCCACGGCAAAACGACAACCACTTCAATGATATCAATGATATTCCGCGGGCTGGAGCTTGACCCGACAATAATTGTTGGAGGGGAACTTAATGAACTGGGCACAAATGCAAGATACGGGAGCGGCCAGTATATTATTGCTGAAGCCTGCGAAAGTGACGGGACGTTTTTAAGGTACAGGCCCTTTGCCGGGGTAATAACAAATATAGAAGAAGACCATATGGATTACTGGAAAGATTTCGGCGCGTTGAAGGAAAGCTTTGCACAGTTTATCGGCAATATAAAAGAAGGCGGCTTTGCTGTAATAAACGGTGATGAAATAGACCCTGATTTTACCCGGCAGGCAGTCGGTAAAAAAATAATCACTTTTGGCACAAACCCGTCAAATCATCTTATTGCAAAAGATATAAACCTTTCCGGATTCATGCCAAAATATAAGCTTCTGATAAATGAATGCCATAAAAGCAATCCGGTTAAAGAATACCAGGTGAGACTCAGTGTACCTGGAATGCATAATGTCAAAAACAGCCTTGCAGCACTTTCAGTTTGTTATGGCCTCGGACTTGATATGGAAAAATCTGCAGGGATACTGCAGTATTTTACCGGGGCAAAACGAAGGTTTGAAAAACGCGGTGAAAAAAACGGTGCAACGATTTTTGATGATTATGCCCATCATCCTTCAGAAATAAAGGCCACTCTTGATGCTGCTGCAATAGAAAAGAAGAAAAGCATTATAACTGTTTTTCAGCCTCACAGATATTCGAGGCTGGCAAATCTTTATAACAGGTTTGGCGACAGTTTTAAGAACACAGACATCCTGATAATAACTGATGTCTTTGGTTCCAATGAAAAGCCCATTCCCGGTATTACAGGAAAGCTGCTTGTGGACAGCCTTATAGAAGACGGGTATAACCGCCGTCTTGCTTACATACCGTCACTAAGGGATGTCCCGGATTATCTTGATACACTGATACAAAAAGACGATATGGTCATAATAATGGGCGCGGGAGATGTTACAAGGGTCACAGATGAATTATTAAAAAAACGGCGATTGCAGTAAGATTCGAAGTTAAGGCTGTAAGGAAAGGCAGATGCAGACAGATCCAAAAAAAATAAATGATTTTCTTTTAAGTTCCGGAATGGAAATACAATTCCAGGTCAATGCAGATTGCTCGCGCCTTACATCTGCCAGGGCAGGCGGGAAGTGCAATGCTCTTATTGAGGCCCCTGATGAAAAAGTTTTATCTGGCATTATAAAATACCTGCATGAAAATAATGCTGCATTCCATATCATAGGGGACGGGACAAATTTTCTTTTTAATGACGGTTATATTGATATGTACCTTATTAAACTTACTGGTGACTTCAAAAAAATGAGTTATGCAGGAAATGGACTGATATCTGCAGGTGCAGGGTGCAGCCTGGCTAAGCTTGTAATATTTTCTGCAAAATACGGCCTTGACCTTTCTTTTATTGCAGGCATTCCTGGAACCACAGGCGGAGCGGTTGCAGGTAACGCCGGCAGCGCAAATGAAGGAATATGCAACTTTATAAGAGAGTTGGATTATCTGGCATTTTCCGGCAATGCCATCGAATCAAGGAAAGCACCTTTAAACAAAACAGATTACGGCTACCGTTTTTGCAAAGTAAAAGATATGGCTGCAATAAACAGTGTTTTAATAGCTCCTGAGAAAGCAGAAAGGGATGAGATTTTTTCAAGGATACGACAGAGAATAAAAAATAAGAAAAACAGCCAGCCGCTTGACTGGCCCAGCTCCGGCTGTTTTTTTAAAAACCCCTCCGGAACTGAAAAAAGCGCCGGAGAAATGATAGATGTTTGCGGATTAAAAGGATTTATTTTTGGCGGTGCCCAAATTTCACAGAAACATGCCAATTTTATAATAAATTCCGGCGGTGCAAGCGCCAGAGATTTTTTTGTACTTTCACATATTGCCGCTATGGCAGTTAAGGATAAATATAATATTGAACTTGAAAACGAAGTAAGGCTGGTGGGATTTTAAGCAATGGGAAAAATATCTGAAATAACTATGGATTTTCCTTTCAGGAAAAAAAAGAAAGATATTGTAACAGGTGTTATTGCGGGAGGGATATCATCTGAAAGAGAAGTTTCCCTGTCAACAGGAAAAGGCATATTTGATGCTCTTACCGGGCTTGGCTACAGGGCAAAATTCATTGATTTTAAAGGTGATGTCAGTGCGATTTCAAATGATATGGATATAGCTTATATTGCGCTTCACGGCAAATACGGCGAGGATGGCACTGTCCAGGGGTTGCTTGAACTTTTAAAAATACCTTATACAGGTTCGGGAGTGCTTGCAAGTGCAATTGCAATGGATAAGTATTTTTCAAAAAAAATATTTGAATTTGAAAAAATCCCCACTCCTCCGTTTTTTACACTTGAACTTGCAACCATGCCCGGCATTATGGAAATCGACAGTCTTGCCCGCTCCATTACGGGTTATCCCCTGATTGCCAAACCCAACAGGGGCGGGTCCACAATTGGAGTTACAATCGTCGAAAGCGAAGAGGACATACAGGAAGCGCTTGAGGAAGCATTCATAAATGATACAAGGGTGCTTATGGAAAAATTTATAAGCGGGAAATTGCTCACAGTCAGCATAATAGGTAATAACCCTGTGGCGCTGCCGGTTATAGAAATAAGGCCAAAAAGCGGTTTTTATGATTACACATCAAAATATACTTCAGGGATGACAGAATATATCGTGCCCGCACCGATAGGAGAGGATACAGCAAAAAAAATATCCGACATCTCTGTAAAATGCCACAGTGTGCTTGGCTGCAGCAGTATATCAAGAGTCGACCTTATACTTGCTGAAAATAATGAAATAAATATTCTCGAGGTCAATACGATTCCGGGAATGACTCCAACCAGCCTTGTGCCCAAAGCAGCCGCTGCTGCAGGGATAGACTTTGCCTCACTGGTGGAAATAATTTTAAATTGTGCATCATTAAAACTCTGAACTGTTTATATTGCCCCTGAAATGGCAGGTATTGATAAAAAATATGAAAAAATGCTTGCAGGCAGGAAAAGGAGAAATGCCAGAAAAAAGTTTTTCCTTTTCCTTAAAATATTGTTTGCACTTATTTTTTTCGGGGCGCTGGTATTTGGCGCAAATTACTTTTATAACAGCAGTTATTTCAGGATAAAAGAAATTACTGTTTCTGGAAACAACTTTTACAAGCCAGAAGAAATACTTAAGCAGGCAAGTGTCCAGACAGGAGTTAATATTTTTGAAGTAGACAAAAAAAATGTAGAAGACAGCCTTACAGGTAACCTTGTGAGGCTCAAGAGTGCGTCAATAAAAAAAATATTTCCTGACAGAATAGAAATAAATATTTTGGAACGGAAGCCCTTTTTAATTGCTGTTTACAGCAGCATGTTTTATATTCTTGATAATGAAGGTATCGTTCTTGAGGCCCTGTCGGGCAAGATACCCGATGAGTATAAGAGCCTTATACTTGTAAAAAACGGGCTCAGATACTATCCGGAAACCGGTGAAAAAATAGCAAAAAAAAATATATTGAGCTGTGCGGACATATACGGGTCCCTTGACCTTGAAATAAAAAAAATGATAAGAGAAGCATATATCAGCGATAGTCCCGGCCAGGACATTATTATGGTAACCGTTGATTCAAAACAAATAATTTTTGGCACAAGTGATAAAATTATCGATAAAAATGCTATACTTAGAAAAATACTGGAAGAGGCAATTAAATCCGGGACACGTTATTCTGTAATAGATTTAAGAAATATTGAAAATCCTGTAATAAAATAATAAAAAATCAGTAAAATATTAAAGCAGCAATTTTGAATCGGAGGATGTGTTGCCAGCAAGGGACGAGTATATTGCAGCCATAGATATTGGTACGACAAAGGTCTGTACATTTATCGGCAGTGTCAGGAAGAATAACACAATAGAAATAAGAGGTTTCGGCTCTTCTGAATGCAGGGGAATTAAAAAGGGCCTGATAGTAGATATAAATGAGGCCACAAAATCAATACTGGCATCAATAGGGGCTGCTGAAAAATCAACTAACATGTTTATTGACAGCGCCTATATAGGAGTAACCGGTAAACATATCTCTTTCTTAAATAACTGGACAGATATAAACATCAACAGCCCGGGCAAAGTAGTGAGAAAATCAGATGTGGACAGGCTTATAGGGCTTGCAAATAAAGTAAATATTTCTTCTGAGCATTACATAATACATACACTTATCAAACAGTTTGCTCTTGGTGATGAAAAAGATATCATGGACCCTGTAGGGCTTTCTACTGATAAGCTTGCTGTCGAGCTGCTGATTGTCTATGGCTCGGTTATACCCATAAGAAATGTCATAAACAGCGTAAAGGCGGCAAATATAGATATAGAGGATATAATACTTGAGGCGCTTGCATCAAGCGAAGCAGTGCTGACCCCTGAAGAAAAAGAAAGCGGTGTTATAATGATGGACATAGGCGGGGGGACAACAGATGTAGCTGTCTACCGGGGAAAGAAAATGATTTTTACTTATTGCCTTCCTGTTGGAGGGGACCTTATTACAAATGATATATCAATCGGACTGAATATACCATTTGCAAAAGCTGAGGAAATCAAGAAAAAATTTGCAAATGTCGACATTAATTTTTATGAGACCTTAAACAGGATAAATATGGGTGATATAATGCTTGATAAGAATAAGGCAACATTAAATATCAGGCTTTACAGCATAGTAAATGACAGGCTGAAAGAGCTGCTCAATCTTGTAAAGGAGAAAATCGAGGCCTATGGTTTTATACATTCAATACCATGCGGGCTGGTAATTACAGGCGGGACCGCAAACCTTAAGGGCATTACGGCGCTTGCTGAAAACATATTTAATATGCCTGTGAGGATAGGGACATCGCTGGATGCAGAAGGTCCTTCAGAAGCTGTAGGAAACCCTATCTATTCGACAGCCATAGGGATTCTGAAATATGCTAACCAGATAAAGAATTTCATGGATCTTGGACAGTTTGACGACAGGAGGCAGAAAAACAGAAGTTTTGCTGCAAGGTTTAAAGATTTTATATCAAGGATATTAAGGAATGAATAATTTTAGCAGGGAGGTCCTGACTTGAAAGATGAATTTGGCAAGAGCTATTATGCTGTTATCAGCGTTATTGGTATAGGCGGCGGCGGAAGCAATGCAGTGAACAGGATGATGGAAGATAACATTTCCGGCTGTGAATTCATAGCTGTAAATACTGATGCTCAGGCCCTGATGATGTCTAATGCCGACAAGAAGATACTTATAGGGGAATCCGGGCTGGGAGCCGGCTCAAACCCTGAAATCGGCCGCATTGCTGCAGAAAAATCAATAGACGTTATAAAGGAAGTAGTTAAGAATTCAGACATGGTTTTTATCACATGCGGTGAAGGAGGCGGTACCGGAACCGGAGCTGCTCCAGTGATTGCAGCAGTTGCCAAGGAAAATGGCTGCCTTACAGTTGCTGTTGTCACAAAGCCCTTTACATTTGAAGGCAGGAAAAGGATGCTCCAGGCAGAAGATGGAATAAAAGGCCTTAAAGGAAAAGTAGATACCCTTATAGTCATTCCAAATGACAAGCTCCTTGATATTTCAGATGAAAACACGACGCTCCTGAATGCCTTCAGGCTGGCCGATAATGTATTAAAAGCCGGGGTTAGGGGAGTCACTGACCTTATAACTCTTCCGGGACTTATAAACCTTGATTTTGCTGATATAAAATCAATAATAAAGGATGCCGGAACAGCCATACTTGGAGATGGTTTGGCATCGGGGGAAAACCGTGCGATTAAAGCAGCCCAGACAGCTATAAAAAATCCGCTGATTGATAACTCAATCGATGGCGCACAGGGCATATTGCTTAACATTTCAGGCGGGCCCGATCTTAAGCTCCATGAAGTCAATGAAGCTGCAGAAGTAATAAGGAACGCTGCCAGCGCAGACGCCAATATAATTTTTGGTGCCGTAATAGATGAGACCATGAATGATAAATTAAAAGTCACAATTATTGCAGCAGGTTTTAAAGACAGAGACAGGTCAATAGAGAGGCCATTCATAACTGAAGAAAAAATCTCTGAACTTGAAAAAGACAGTACAGATCAGAACATATTCTCTGAAAAAGAATTCATTGACTCCGAAAAAAAACCTTTTGCTGAAAAGTCTCCTGAAAGCAGGTTCGGCTCGGAAGATTTCAGGTCCATTGAAGAAGATGATTACCTTGACGTGCCCACATTTTTAAGAAAAAACAAAGATAAATGAAATCATTGAGTAAGGACACCCGGGTTTTTTATAAAATCGATATAACTGACTGATTGGCCATAAAAGATTTTTACAGGCAAAAAATCGAGTATTTAAAAAGCGAGATAGGAAAATCCTGCGGAAAGTCAAACCGTGACCCTGAAAGCGTCACTTTAATCGCAGCCTCAAAATATGCAGACCCGTCTCAGATAGCTGATGTGATTGATTCCGGCATAACTGACCTTGGTGAAAACAGGGCGGATGAGTTTGAAGAGAAATATAAAAGTCTGGGCAGTCTTGCAGAAAAAGCAAAATGGCACTTTATAGGGCATCTACAGAGCAGGAAAGCAAAAACAGTAGTGCCCCTTGCAGATTACATACATTCAATAGACAGTATCAGCACAGCTGAGGAAGTAGATAAACAGGCATTTAAAGCAGCAAAGGTACAGAAGGTGCTGGTAGAAATCAACATTTCCGGTGAAGAAACAAAGTACGGTATAAAGCCGGAGCAGGCAGAATATTTTATAAGAAGTGTTAACTGTTTAAAAAATATCCGGGTATGCGGCTTGATGGTGATGGCGCCACTCAGTAATGATGAAATAGTATTAAGGAATATTTTTCACAGAGCAAGGAAACTAAGGGACGGTCTCGTTCTGGAGCATGGGCTCATAACAGTAAAAGAGCTCTCTATGGGTATGAGCAATGATTTCAGGATAGCAATAGAAGAAGGTGCCACAATGGTCAGGATAGGCTCTTTAATATTTTTATAGATTTAGTTAGATTTTTATTATAATTTCTATTATAATTCTAGTTAATAAACGTTGCAAAATTGTAGCAATAAATAAAGCAAGTAAAGCAAAAGGAGGAATGATGGGAACTTTTTTCAAAAAAACACTCTCTTTCCTTGGCCTTGCAGAAGATGACAGCACTGAAAATAGCATTGAAGATTACAATGATGAATTCGAGGAACGTTATTCTTCAAAGGAATCCTTCCGCGATGAACTTTACCCGAAAAGCGAATATTCTTTCAGGCCGTCTCTCAGAAGGGAAGAAAGTCAGAGAAAAACGCTGCAGGGCATAAAACAACCCAGGAGGCTGCTTTCAATTGACGGAGCAAAGGATTCAAAGAATTCCAGGGTCTCTGTTGAGGAGCCGCACGAATTCGAAGAAGTGCAGCTTATAGGGGATGATTTAAAGCTTGGTATTCCGGTAATAATCAATCTGCAGAACACAAATCCGGACCTTTCAAAAAGGATAATAGACTTCTGCAGCGGCCTCACATATGCGCTGGAAGGAAGCATAAAAAAAGTAGCGGACAGGGTGTTTTTACTTACTCCCAAAAATACAGTGGTGACTTCAAATGAAAAGGAAATTCTCAGGGAAAGAGGCCTTTATAATCAGCTTTAAGCTGACCTGGAGGATTTTTAATCATTGGAAATAAAAAACAATTTTGAACTTGGAATAATCGGCTGCGGGAATATGGCAAAAGCCATATTAAATGGTATTTTTTCTTCAGGTTTCTTAAAACCACATCAGGTTATTGCATATGACATAGATCCTGCAGCTGCAATTTCAGTAAAATCTGAATTCGGCATAAGTTCTGCTTATACTATCAATGAACTGCCCGCAGTTTCACCAAGATTACTTGTATCTGTAAAGCCGAAGGATGTAAGGGCTGTAATAGAAGGCATCAGAAATACGTTTGTACCGGGCAGAAATATGATAATCAGTATTGCTGCCGGGGTCCCGACTATTTTTTATGAAGAAATGCTGGATAAAAAAGCTTCAGTGGTAAGAGTTATGCCCAACACTCCCGCCCTTGTAAACCGGGGAATCGCTGTAATTTCAAAAGGTGCAAATGCGGACAGTGAAGACATTGATTTTGTTACCGGGGTATTTAAGAGCCTGGGAGAATATATTATCGTAGATGAAGGGCTCCAGAATGCAGCTACAGCTATAAGCGGAAGCGGCCCGGCATATTTTTTCCTTTTTTGTAAATTGCTTTCCGAAGCAGCTTCGGAGACGGGTTTGAGCGCAGAGGATGCAGGCAAACTTGTACTTGAAACAATAACAGGCTCAGCTGAAATGTTAAGAAAATTCAATAATGATGCCGCTTACCTTATCAAAATGGTTGCGTCTCCAGGAGGGACGACAGAAGCAGCGCTTGAAGTTTTCTCGAAAAGAGAACTGGGCAGGATTATAAAGGAAGCTGTCAGTAATGCCCATAAAAAGGCACAAGAGATTCAGGACAGGGTTATGGTTAAATAAAATTGAAATTTTAAACAGGTAAATGCCCTTTATAACTGAAGGAAATAAAAGGCACAATAGTGCTATAATATAAATTAATTCTAAATAATTTTCTGGAGGCACAGATGGAAAAAAATGCAGAATTTATAAGGAAAAAAGAATTTCATATTGTCTTTAAGGGATATAAGCCGGAAGAAGTCGACAAATTTCTCGATATTCTTTCAATGGAGTTTGACAGGATGATAAAGAAAAACCGCGAATTGCAGGAAAGCCTTGACAAACTCAAGTTTGAAAATACTGTTGAAGATACGGATATTAAAAAGATAATCCAGGATGCGCTTATATCTGCCCACAAAGTCGCTGAAGATATCAAGACGCAGGCAAAGAAGGAAGCAGATGCTATAATCGACCAGCGTAAAAATGAAGAAGAAAAAACACTGGAAAATCTTAAAAAACAGAAATTCCAGGTAGAGGAATCCATACTTATTATACAAAGCAAATACGAAGAAATAAAAACGAGGATAAGGAAATTGACTGAGGAAGTAAACCAGTTTATTGAAGCAGTCGATATCAGTGCAGATCTGCAAAAGGGTGATTCTTTTGAACTTGCAAAAGATGATAATAATATACTGGCAGAAAATGAGGAAGAACCGCCCGATACGGCTCCACTGTCAGGGAAAGAGCCTGAAAATATTATAAAGGAACCGGGTGAAAGTGACGGAGAAGAATCGGAGAAGGGCCAGGACAAAAAACAGGGTGAGCAGTTCAGCGATTTTTCAGGTTTTGATAAATATAACATCAACACTGAAAAGGAAGGCAGCTATTATTTTGAAAAGATAGGGAAACAGGAAATACAGGATAAAGAACCTGAGCAGGTTTTCCAAAAGCAGGAAGAAGAAAAAATTGAGGAAAAAAGCAGTGAAGCAGAGCAGGAGTCAACAAAAAATACTGCCGGAAGTGAGCCCCAGACAGAAAAAGATGAATATTCTTTAAATGAGGATAACCCGAAAAGGGAAAGGAAAAAAATAGATATTGCAAATCCTGACATAATTGAGAATTTTTTCCGCGCCTCAGATGACTAAAAGCTTTTTATGGAAATTGAGAAGATAAAGCTTATTGTCCGGCCAGGCTCAGCGTCAAATTCAGTAGAAGAAATCATTGGAGACAGGATAAAGATAAAGATTTCTGCGCAGCCGGAAAAAGGCAGAGCCAATAAAGCCCTTATTGCTTTTATATCCGGAAAGACAGGGATACCAGCAAAAGATATCAGGATATTATCCGGTGAGACTTCAAATTTCAAGGAAATAGAAATCAGCAAAAACAGTAATATAAATATTTTTTCAATATTGTCCGGGTTGTGCAAAAAGAACCCGCAGGGAAACACTTAAAAATTAAAACCTTAAGGATAGTTATAAATTGCTGCCCTACCATAATGAAAAGAAAAAACGGCCGCTTACGCTCGCAGAAAAGCTTGCAATAGTATTGATAGTAATACTTGTAATAGTTATATTGCTTCTGGTATTTAACAGGCAGATATTAGAGTATATAAAAGAATTTAAAGAGTGGTACGGTAACGCTTAAATTTCCTTTTCCATCCGATGCTTTTAAAGACAAGTTTAAAGAATTTTACAGTATCTTTTACAGGATTGACATGGCTGACAAAGTTTTCATGATAGATTGTACTTATCGGTATATTTATTATCCTGTAATTCATCCAGCTTGCTTTTAAAAGGATTTCAGGTTCGGTATCAAAATTGCTGGTTTCAAGCTTTATATTTTTTAAAGCCCTGTAACCGATATACCTGAATCCTGACTGCACGTCATTTATTTTCTGTCCGGCGATTGCAGAGATGAGCCATGATGTGAAAAAGTTTGTTGCCAGCCTTATAAACGGCATTCCTTTTGTATTCTGGAAACGGCTGCCTACAATAATATCAGGCTCCGTTTTATAAACAGCATCAATAAAATCAGCTATTTCCCTTATCTTATGCTGGCCGTCGGCATCAATTGTTATAACCCCCAGGTATTTTCTTTCTGCTGCAAAGTCAAAACCTGTTTTTAAAGCCCGGCCCTTGCCTTTGTTTGTGCCATGCTCAATCAGTATTACCCCCGGGCTGTCATTGCTTACAAGCGGCCTTACCGTGTCAGCGGTCCCATCTGTGGAGCCGTCGTCCACTACAATTATATCAAGGCCATATTCAAGGCTTTCCTGTATCACGCCTTTAATATATTTCGCTTCATTGTAAGCAGGGATAAGAATAGCTATATTACTGTTGTTTTCCGGATAAATTTTTTCCATTTTCATAAGTCTTTTCTTCAGTTATAACCATATCAACTGCTATATCATATTTGCCTGAAGGGATTTTATCAATCATCTGTTTCTGGAAGCAAACAGATATTTTTTTTGCGCTTGCAGGAAGGAAGGGAAGCAGCCTGTCATAAAATCCGCCGCCATAACCTAATCTGTTAAGATATCTGTCAAAACAAACGCCTGGAACAAGAGCAAGCTCTATTTCATCCAGGGCAGCTTCTTTACACTTATCTTTATCCGGCTCCATTATACCGAATGCCCCGCTCTTCAGCTGTGCGGCAATATCATTTACATAATAAAGTTTAAGTATATTTCCTTCTACTTTTGGCAGTACAACTTTCTTACCGTCACAAAGCGCCTTATCAATTATTATCCTTATATCCGGCTCACTTCTGAAAGGGTAATACAGCAATATGGTTTTTGCAGTCTTATATTCCGGCAGTGAAGTAAATCTGCCTGCAATTATTTTACTTTTTTCCCGCCTTACCCCGGGCTCTATCATGTCCCTTGCCGACTGGACAGACTTTCGCAGGTTTTTTTTATCCTTTATATACAGTTTTACTCCTCGTAGAAAGCTATTGCTATAGCCGGGCCAAGGTGTGTACCAACAATACACCCGATTTTGGACCTCAGTATGAACTCAGGTTTTAACAGCTGGTTTATTTTTTCTGACATTTCATTACCCTCTTCTTCAAGGTCCGCATCAGCAACAGAAATATAAAGTTTGCCTTTACCCTTTATCATGGCCTGCACAGAATTCAGCATTTCATTTTTTGCCTGGTTCCATCTTCTTGTTGTCCTGTATTGGGAAACTTCCCCCAGATGCAGTGTAAGTATCGGCTTGATTTCGAGCAATGATGCTATCAGCCCTTTTGCCCTGCCTATCCTTCCACCCTTCTGGAGGTATTCCAGCGTATGCGGCACAAATAAAGTATTTATGGAAGTTTTTAATTCATTTATCCTGGCAATTATTTCTTCTGCAGGCCGCCCTTCCTGTGCCATCCAGCATGATTTAAGGACCATCAGTCCAAGAGCGATTGTTGTCACCTCTGAATCAACTACAATTATATTATCACTGTCTATTTCCTTTTTAGCAGCTTCTGCGGAATCCGGGGTACCGGACATTTTTTTGGAAATATGTATCGATATTATCTTTTCATGATCTTCCAGCAGTTTTCTGTAGACTTTTACAAAATCTGATGGCGCGGGCTGTGCCGTTGTTGGAAGTTTGCTTGAATCTTTAAGCTTTTTATAAAAAGCATCAATTGTAAGGTCACGTTTGTCGTCAATGAATATTTCTTCCCCGAAAATAACAGAAAGAGGAACAACTGTTATATTGTTCTTTAAATATAATTCTTCCGGAAGGTCTGCAGTGCTATCTGTCACTATGGCAACCTTTGACATAATATCTCCTTATCCCTGTATTTTAAGATGTGATTATGCTAATTAATCTTCAAAAAATGTTACAGCTATGGAATCCGGCCCCAGATGGATGCCGACTATCGAGCCGATATAGGATCTGTATATCTCGCGCGGCCCTATTTCAGCCTTAACTCTCTGTAGCATCTCTTCAGCTTCTTCAGGAGTATCAGAATCTGTAATATATGCTGTGAGGTTTTTTGCATCTCCGACCATCGATTTCATTGCTTCAATCAGTTCATTCTTTGCCTGGTTCCATCTTCTTGTTGTCTTGAATTGAGACACCTCTCCCAGGTGCAGGGTCAGTATCGGGTTTATTTCAAGTATTGAAGCAATCAGGCCCTTTGCCCTTCCTATCCTTCCACCCATTATAAGATATTTTAATGATTTCGGTATAAAAAGCACTTTTACTTTTTCCTTATATACCTGTATGGCATCCAGTATTTCATCCTTACTTTTACCGTCTGCCGCCATCTGCGCAGCTTTTAATACAATTATTCCAAGCGGCAGGTGCACCATCTCTGAATCTATTATTTCAATATCCGCTCCCAGTTCTTTTTTTGCCATCTCTGCTGAATCAATGGTACCGGACATTTTTTTTGAAATATGGATGGATATTATACTTTCGCAGTCTTTTAAGACTTCCTTATAGGCTTCAATGAAATCTGTGGGAGAAGGTTGTGCCGATTTCGGCAATACCTTGACGCTGCGCAATTTTTCATAAAATTCTTTTGGTGTTATGTCCCTGCCATCAACAAAACTCTCATTTTCGAAATTGACATAAAGCGGGACAACCTTTATGTTTAATTTTTGAGCCAGGTCTGCAGGCATATCTGAAGTGCTGTCGGTTACTATTTTTATTTTGCCCATAAAATACCCTCCTTGTTTGATATTTTTATGATAAACTCCGGCATGAAAAGTTTACCATTATTCTTATAATAAATCAGTAAAACAGGTAATATTTATCTTATAATGAGGTTACCTTTAAAAGGCTCTGCAAAGATAAACCTGCAGATTTAATAGTCGTTTTTTGGGCCGTATTTGTTTCCCGGCCATGGAAGGCAGCATTTTATTTATAATGACAGGATGGCAGAAAATGATTAATTAATGGTATTTTTATTAATAATTGGGCGATTTCTGGTATAATCACTTTTGATTATCATGTCACATAAGGTAAAATCGTTTAAGATTGAAGATTAATTATCATAAAAACCCGGGGGATATAAATGGGTCTAAACAGTACCAGGTCATATGTCAAAAGGCATAAAGTTATTATTATATTTGTTGTTTTCTTCGGAATAATATTTCTGGCATCCGGCTTTTCTGCCTGCGACAGCCAGGAAAAAGTAATAAAAATCGGGAACCAGTCAGTTTTTTCGGGCGATGATAAATTTTATGGGGATGACCAGCTTATAAGCCTGAGCCTTGCAGTTTCCGAGCTGTCTCCGGTAAGGGTCGGCGGATTTGATTACAGGATACAATTAATATCCAAGGATGATGAAGGCAATGCTGAAAGGGCCTTTTTAATATCACAGGAATTTGTGGAAGAAGGAGTTGCTGCTGTAATTGGTTCCACTTTCAATGGTACAACTAAAGCCTCTGTACCTGTTTTTGCTGAATTCAATATACCTTTAATAACTCCATCCGCACAGGGAAACGATATATCAAGGAACCTCCCGAATTTTTACAGGATGATAATAAACAACAGCCAGAAAATAGAAAATATATCTGATTTTATTGACCAGAAAATGAAGCCGGAAAAGCTCATAATAATCGACAACACTGAAGAATATTCTGTAAAACTGGTCGACTTTTTAATTGAAGTGTTTGATAACAGGAAAATAGAATACAATAAAAGATATTCAGTAAAATATGATTCGAATGAATACAATGTCCTGGCTGAAAATCTTTTAATCGACGAACCGGACACAATCTTTTTCTGTGCGCCTTATAATGAGGTTGCGGACCTGGTTGCAAGAGTAAAAAAAACCGGCCTTGAATGCAGGTTCATTACTGAGGAGCAGGGCATGGATGACAGGATAGGCGGGCTTGCAGATAAACTTGACCTGGAGGGGCTTTTGGCAGTAATACCTGAGCCACCGTCGCTTGCAAAATATACAGAAGATAAAAATGCAATTGATTTCTGGAGAAAATACTCGGACTTTGCTTCAAAAATGGAGGATACAAACATATTAAAAACAGGGCCCGGTCCTTTTGCACCTTATTCTTATGACGCAATGTATATCCTTATAGATGCGATAAAAAGAGCCAATTCGATATTGCCGGAAGATTTCTCAAGCGAGCTTAAATCCACTTCATATAATGGTATTGCAGGAAAAATTGAGTTTAACTCAAATGGTGACAGGGTTATGCCACAGTCCACAGTTTATATAATCAGGAACGGGGATTGGGTAAGGTTTGCTGAGTAGCTGAACTGCTTTGAATAAACAGCTAGCAGGTCAGTTTTATTTTTTTGGAGCAATAAAATTAAGGGACTTTTTTGCGATTTCAAATTTTGCAGGCAGCTTGCAGATATATTCCCCGTCAGCAAAGACACTGAAATTGTAATCACTGTCAATCTCGACTTCATTAGCCCTGAAATATTCTACAAAGGGGTCACTTATATGCTCTCCCTTAAAGACCGACGGGAAAACTTTTATAAAATGAATCTTGCTCATCCTTTTGATGATGCATACGTCCAGTATCCCGTCTTCCGGATCCGCATTCGGTGTTATTCTCATCCCTCCCCCGTAACTGTCCATATTTCCAACGACCATGAACATTGAATCCAGGGTTTTTTCCTGCCCGTCATATTTAATGTAAAACTTTTTTGACCGGTAAGTTATAAGCGTCTTGTATACTGCATAAGTATATTTTGCAGGGCCCTTAAGGGGGAATTTTGTATTGTTGGCAAGATCGTTTACAACAGAATCGAAACCTGCTCCTGATACTGCAAGATAATAATATTTCCCATTAATCCTGCCCATATCAAGCACTCTTACATGGCCCTCATTTATGATTGCTGCTGCTTTTTCCATATCAAGGGGAATGCCCAGATTGCGGGCTATGTCATTTCCGGAACCCATGGGAATGCATCCCAGGTTTTTTCCTGTTCCGACAAGGCAGTTTGCCAGGTTATGGACTGTTCCGTCTCCGCCACATGAAATAAAACTGTCATAAGCCTCAAGATTATCCCTGACCGTATCTTCTATGTCCCGGGGACTGCTGGAGACACGTATGGTAAAATCCATCCCATAATTATGCAGTATTTCTCCAAGCCTGTCTTTAAGTTCAAGGGCTTTGCCATGTTGTGATACCGGATTCAATATAAAAAGATTTTTCATGGTAGCTAATTGTATAAGTTTTTTTAAAAAAATAAAATATTTATATAAACAGGCTTTATTGATTTTACAATTTGGTTATAATATCTTAAGGATTAAGCTAATAAGCATTAAATTGAAAAAACAGCATTTGCCCGGATTAACAATTCAATAAAAGGGCAGGAAATAAGAGGATAAAACAATGAATATATTTAATAAAATAATACTTGTTATAATTCTCCTGTTCTTTATTGTGGTTTCTTTTCTGTCAATAATCAATGAATTTGCAGGATTCTTTAAATGGTCTGATATTGCCGGGAAAGTATTTAACCCTGAAACAAATATAAATCCGTATATCTCCACTCTTGCGCTGCTTTTTGTAATAGTGGTTTGCATAGTATTGCTGCTTCTGGAATTCTACAGGAAAAAAACGAGGATAGCTAAAGTCTATAATGTTGAATCGGGCACTGCAATGATAACAATAGACACAATAGCCCATCAGGTAAAAGACACTGTCCTCAAAGTCGAAGGACTGAAAAACCTGAATATTGAAATAAGCCAGAAATCAGGCGGGGTCATAATTGAAATGAGCGTCGAGATGAGCCAGGGGGTCAGCATTCCGGAAAAAATGACAGAAATAATTAAAATAGCCCGTGATATTGCAGTAAACAGGCTTAACGTAAAAGTTGTTGATACAAGGCTCACTATAACAAATCTTATCCCTGAGGAAAAAGGGGCACCCGGGCAATTCCATCCGGCTACAAAAAGTAATGCTGCACCAGTAATACAGTATGTTGAAGACCAGAAGGTCCTGCAGGATAGCATAAAGCCGGCGGAGCAACCTCAGGCACGGCAGGATGCTGAGCAAAACACTGATATTAAGCGCCCTGAAGAGCCATCGGGCCAAATCTCTGCAAATAAAAGCAATTCCGGCAGCAGTGCTGCAGGCGGACCTGTCAGTGAAGAAATAGATGACAGCGATGATTCCGGCAATTCTCTTTAACAATGCGGGGTTAGTACATTGGTAGTACATAAGCTTCCCAAGCTTAAGAGGCGGGTCCGATTCCCGTACCCCGCTCCATGAATTTATAATTTTATCTTCAAAGAATAGAGCCTGATGCTTCATCCGCTAATTAAAAAATATCTTGTTTTACCAGAAGGAGATTTCCTTGTGACAGGCCCGCCGGGAAGCGGCAAGACCCGTACAATGGTCGGGCTCATTGGGCACCTGATAAGAACCAATGATTACAATACCTCAAAAGTAATAGTTTTTTGTTTTAACCGCCGCTGGGCCAAGATTCTCAGGGAGATGACCGCACAGGCGGCGGGAGTAAGCATAAATGAGATCCAGATAACAACATTTTTTTCATATTGCGCTGAGCTTATTGAGCGCGACAGATTCCTGAAATTTTTATCAGGACAAATCAGTGACTATACCGTAAATATTGAAATACTTACTGCACCACAACAATGGAAAATGTTAAAAGAGCTGCTTTTGCGGGAAGATATTAAAAAGGATTATCCTGCAGCGCATAAATACATGCAAACCAATAAATATGTAGCCAGGAGCTTTATCCAGGAAGTCTTTGATTTTATACTCCGGGCACAGGAAAACCTTCTTGAACCTGAAATGCTGAGAGCGGAGCTTTATCCGATGGCCGGCGATCTGCTTTATGAAATAACAGGCATTTATAAAAGTTATAAGAAAATGCTTCTGGAAAGGGATTATTTTGATTACGGAAGGCTGTTAAGCGAAAGCGTATCAGTTTTAAAGTCAAACAAACAGCTTAAACAATTCCATGAAAAATCTGCAGGAGCATTGATAGTCGATGAATTCCAGGAAATAAACAGGGCACAATATGAAATTGTTAAAAACATACCTGCAAAGTACCGCATCTATTTCGGAAATGATGACCAGTGCACATACGCATTCAGGGGCTCCATGAGGGATAATTTCAGCATAGTATATGAAAACCTTAAAAAAATTGAAAAGAAGGATAATAAAAGTGCCGGTAATATTCTGTTTTTAAGGAAAAACTACAGATGCAGCAATATTATCATGAAAATATCTGAAGCGTTTATTAACCGGAATGATGAAAGGATACAAAAGGCTGCAAGCGCAATAAAAGATAAAGATATGCCTGACAGCTTTGTGCTTAAAGAGTTCAGGAATTCCCTTGAAGAAATCAGTTATATTTGCAGCAGCATTAAAAGAAATATTATATCAAGGGATATAAAGGCGGAAAAAATATGCATAATCGTGAAAGGCAGTGATTATAAGTCCCGCCTGCTGGAAAAGATGCTTACTGATAATGGCATAAGTTATTTGATGAGAAGTTCCAGATCAATGCTGGATAACCCGTATATAAGCTATATACTTGATTTTTTAAGGCTCATAAACCTGCTGCATAAAATGAAAGGCGAGCATGTTTCATTAATTAAATCAGATAATGGCATAACCGGCCTTTTACAATCAGTCCTGTGTTCAGAGTTTACAGGGCTTGATCCGGTTAAAATAGAGATTTTTTTAAAGGAACAAATAAAAAGAGAAGAACCCGGAGCCAATAAAAAATATAATGCTCCCGGCATTGAAGGTTTGTTCGGGATGCTGAAATCTTCCGGTATTTCCGGACTGGCGGAATTTGCAGATGCAATTGAAAGGCATACAGGTTTTGCCGGTTCCAATATACTGGATTTTATTTACAGGTTTGTAAATGATGAGCATACGGGCATATTAAAAAATATCCTGTACGGTCCGGGTAGAAAAAACTGTACAGTAGAAAATAATGCCATTATTGTCGGGGACTTCCTGGGCACAATTAAGGATTTTTCAGAAAGCAACCTGAAATCAAATTCAATCAGCGGATATCTTGATTATCTTGAGGATGCAATTGAGAACAGTTTTCTTGAAGAAATAGAGCAAAGCACAAAAGAATTTATAAAACCGGGCTCCATTAATATATTGAGTTATCATCAGTGCAAGGGGCTGGAATTTGATTGTGTGTATATGCCTTTTATAAATGAGGATTATTTGCCGGCAAAATTCGGTAAGACGCAGCTTTATGATATGCAGTTATTTGCATATTTTACCGATAAAAAAATAATGAGGGAGGAGCTATTAAAATCAAGGCATCTGCAGGACGAAAGGAAAATTTTTTATAATGGAATGACCAGGGCATCAGGATACCTGACTATTACATCAAACCGCCTTTCTGCAAGATCTGTTTTTTTTGATGAGCTTGAGGATATCTGCAGCAGATTCTCAGGAAAACCGGGTCAGGAAAAACAAAAGGTAAATACAGATAAAATTAAAAAAACTAAAAAACTGGTTAAAACTCCAGGAAGTACCCTTTTTATTTCAACAGGAAACAGGTGGCTCGAAAGAAAAAAAGCTCTTGCAAAACACATGAAACCTTTAACCGCAGCAGATAGATATAGCGTTAATACGGCAAAAGGGTTTCTTTATCTTAAATTGCTGTATCCGCCCGGGCAGTGGTGGAGCAGAACCGGAGAGACTGTCAATTTAAATAACCCTTTTTCTGTTTCAGGCAAAACATTTTCTTACAGTGCACTCGAGAATTTTGTCGAGTGCCCCTTTAAATATAAAGTAAATTATTTTTTTAATGTGAGGGATAATTCAGGGCTCGCGCTTGCACTGGGAAATACCTACCACGAAATAATCAGGAAGTTTTTTGTAATGGAAGAAAAAAACCCGCCATGGGAAGCTATTGAAAAAATCATAAAAGACACTTTTGACTCAATGGTCCATGATGATCTTGAATTTACTTACTTAAAAAAACAGCTCTATGGCAAAGCATTGGCTGATTTCAATAAATACTTTGAAAAACTTGCCGGACTGAAAAAAAATGCCGCGAATATCTATCCTGAAAAACTTTTCAGCTTCAATGTTGAAGAAGATAAAATAACAGGAAGAATGGACATGCTTGCCGTAAACAGCAATGGAACAGTGGAGCTTATCGATTTTAAGTCGGGAGCAAAGAATTATCAGCTTCTGGATAAAGAAACTGAAATGCAGTTGCAGATATACAGAATGGCTGTTGACAAATGCAGTGAATTTGAGGAACTTTTAAACAATGCAAAAGGTTTTTCCCTTAAATATGTTTTTCTTGGGGATGAAAAAAAACAGGAACATGAATTACCCCCTGATTTTTATGACTATCGGGCTTTTCATGAAAAACTGAAGAAATTGTTATTAAAAATAAAAGAAGAAAAATTTAAACCTTCAGCTGCAGGAAGTTATACCTGCAGGAACTGCGCATTCAGGGTTTTATGCAGTAATTCCGGTTTTGGAGCACAGGACAGTTGATTTATTTTTCAGGATACAAAAAGGATTAAAATGCCGGCGGGAAGTAAAGGTAAAAAAAATATAATTGTCACACCCCAGCAGTCTGAAATAATTTCAGGCCGGGAAGGCATCAAAAGAGTGATTGCATGTGCTGGCTCAGGCAAAACATTTGTCCTTACAAGCAGCATTTCGGGCATACTGAAACGAAAATTATGCCGGCCCGACGAGATACTGGCCATTACTTTTACTAAAAATGCTGCTGAAAACATGCGCAAAAAAATAAAAGAGAGGGTTGGGCAAAGAATTGATTTTAACTCAATAGACATTTTTACCTTTAATTCTTTTGGTAATCATATAATTTCTGAAAATACCTTCCTGCTGGGGCTTGGAAAGGGTTACAACCTGATAAATATACCCAGGTCATGGCAGATACTATATGAAATTGTAAGGAAAGCTGATTTTTTATCAATCAAGACCGGAAAAGACAGGGGGAGCTTTGTTGATGATATTTTAAGATATATTTGGGACCTGAAAAATAATCTTGTCACACCGGGACAGTTAAAGCAATATATACGGACATCAGGCAGTTTACTGGCGGGCTACAAGAGTAAGGCACTTTATGATGAAGAGCTTGAAGTCCTGTCATATCAGGAAGACCTATGTAATGTATACGAAAGATACGAGGATGCCAAAATTACAAATAATCTTGTAGATTACCATGACCATGTTTTTCTGCCATACAAGCTTTTTACAGAAAAACCCCAAGTCAGGAAACAATACAGTAAAAAATATAAATACATTTTTATAGACGAATTCCAGGATACAGATGTGGCGCAGGGCAGGCTTATTGCCATGCTTTATTCACCGGGCCGGAACAGCATGATGATTGTCGGAGATGATGACCAGGGAATATATTCTTTCAGGGGAGCATGTGTTGAAAATATCCTTGGATTTGATAAATGGGATGAATTTGCCGGCGAAGAGGTAAAGGATTACTACCTTACGACTAATTTCCGTTCCGGAGATAAAATAGTATGCGCAATAGAAAATATAATAAATGCAAATACTTCCAGGTTTGCAAAACAATTCCGCACCGAGTATGAAGGCAAGCAGTCAGAGGTCATGTTTTTTGAAGCAGGCTCATTAAAAGAGGAAGCAGCAATAATTGCAAAAGAAATAATCAGGCTGAAAAACTCCGGGCTCTGTGCCAAAGATATTGCAATACTTTCGAGAATAAAAAAATTCAGACATATAACTGATGCTCTTGATGACTTTAATATAAAATATGAGCTTATCAGCAGCCGGGGATTTTATTATGAGCCGGAGGTTCTGTTTATAATTTCATGGCTGATGGTAATTTATGATTGCAGCAATGCTCTGCATATAATCAACATCCTGCAGTCCCCAAAATATAAGATATCTGACAGAGATATATTTTTCCTCCGGAATTTTGATAATGATAATAACTGCTTCCTGCCCGACAGCAGGCCGGCTTCCATAAGCCTTATAAATCAGGCAGCAGCATGCAAATCAAATCCTTATCTTACTGAAGAGGCCAAAGAAAGACTGCATTTATTTATTGATGAACTTAAATATTATAAAAGCAGAGCCATGCTTTTAAAGCTTGGCGAACTTATCGGCCTGGTATACCAGTACTCAGGAATGGCAGATGAATTCAGGTCCAGTTTCGACAGTTCAGTTAAAACCAGAATAAAAAACATAGAGGCCCTGATTAAGCTGGGTGCGGATTTTGCTGCACAGGATGTCCACGGGAACCTGGACAGCTTTATTGATTACCTTAGGGATTCAGCAAAAACTGAGGAAGAAGAACCCGAAAATGCAGGTTACAGTAATTCAAAATCTGTAAAAGTAATGTCGATACATGCATCAAAAGGCCTGGAATTTGAAGCAGTATTTTTACCAATGCTCTGGAACAGCAGTTTTTACGCCAGGCGGTCAGGGAAAAAATTCAAAATGCCGGCATCATTAAGAAAGGACAGGGCGATTTATGCTTTAAAGCAGGAATTTGGCAGCAGACAGAAATTTGAAGAAGAGGAAAAAAGGGCAAATCTTGAAGAGGAGAGAAGGATATTTTATGTTGGCTGCAGCAGGGCAAAAAAATATCTTTATCTTTCATACAGTCTTTACGAAGAAGACATTGATGAAAGTCCTAAGGATAATAAACAAAAGGAACCGCTTATTTTCCTCCAGGAAGTGTTTAAAACAGGTGGAATAAATAATGTTTTTTTGAACAGTTTGGCAGGTGGGGAAAAAACAGAAAAGGTAAAATACAATTTAAGTAATGAGTCGATCCGCAAATCTGAGAAATTGCTTGCCTCAAATATTGAGAGCCTGGAAATTGATATATTAAAAAAAGATAATACTTATTCGGGATATATTGACGCCCTTGAAAAGTTAAAACTCAGTGATTATGGAGCCAGGAGCGGCAGGAACACAGGGGAAAAGAAATTTTTCTCAATGACTGAAGTAATCGATTATATTAAATGTCCCCAACGCTATATGTGGAAGTATATATATAATATTGCCGAACCCCCATTAAAAGCAGCTGATATTGGTGAAAAGATACATAAATATATTCTGCTTCTTACGCTTGAAAGGTTTGGAATGCGGGTAAAAGGCAATTATACAGTTTCTGCAAAAAAACAACAGGAGGTGGCGGCATGGGCAATTATACCTGCCGATGAGGACCCGATGGTAAAGCAGTGTGTGGAAAATTATATGAAGAGCGATTTTTTTAAAGAGATGCAAAGTGATGAAATGGTGCTGGAGCAGTTATTTTACTGGAACCTTTCAGGTTATGTATTGAACTGTAAGATAGACCGGCTGGAACTTTCAGGTAAGAGTGCAATCAGGATAATCGATTATAAATCATCCGGTTCGCAGAGTGACAGCGGGCAAAATGATTATGAAAACCAGCTTAAAGCTTACACATCAGGAATATCATCTTTATACAAAACAGATTGCAGCAAAATACGATGCTGCCTTTTTTATCTGAAAGATGGTGCAATAAAAGATTATGAATTCAAAAAAGAGGATTTAAGTTTATTTGATTCACTTATTACCGATTCGATCAGGAAAATAAATGCCGGTGATTTCAGTAAAATCAAAGGAACCGGTAAAAAATGCTGCAGTTTCTGCAGTTATTCAGGTTTATGCAAATAATATTATATCTTTGTGCACCAGTCTTTATACTTACTGACCTGGTTTTTTACTATTTTGAAATACTGTTCCTGAAGCCTTTTGGTCAATGGCCCCATATTTCCGTCGTTTACCGGCCTGTTGTCCACATTCCCGATGGGCGATATCTGTGCCCCGGTGCCGCAGAAAAACAACTCGTCTGCAGTATAAAGCTCTGTTCTGTCAATCGACCTTTCAGCTACTTTTATATCCAGTATCTCTTCTGCTATCCTTATGACTGTATCCCTTGTTATTCCCTCAAGTATATCATCGGTAACAGGAGGAGTTATAAGCGTGCCGTTTTTTACCATGAAAATATTCATTGCACTGCCTTCGCTTATATGCTGGCCATTTGAAGTAAGGACAATTGCTTCATCGTATCCGTTAAGTATGGCTTCGGTTTTCTGTATTGCTGCATTTACATATGAGCCTGATATCTTGGCCCTCGGGGGAATGCAATTGTCAGGGAGCCTTGTCCATGAAGAGATGCAGACCTTATTCGGCTTGTTAATATCAAGATATTCTCCCAGGGGTATCGAATATATAAAGAGGTCCTGGTTTGCATCACCAAGTTTTGGCCCTATTTTAAGGCCGCTGTTATATGCAAAGGGCCTGACATAAGAATCTTCCCTGTAGCCTTCTTTCCGGAGCAGTTCCACTGTAATGCCGCAAAGCTCATCTATGCTGTACTTTATTTTTATCATCATTATCCCTGCACTGTTAAACAGCCTCTCATAGTGGTCGCGCATCCTGAATACATAATTGGTGCTTTCATTTTTGTTCCAGTAGCACCTGATTCCTTCAAAAACCGCTATACCATACTGCAGCGCACTTGTCCTGATATCTACCTTAGCTTCTGTGACAGGTACTATGCTTCCCTGGAAAAAAGCATATTTCGGGTGTTCTTGATTTTCCATATCATTCCTTTTTCATATTAAAAATTTATTCTATTTTACTTTTTTTGTTTATTTTTTCAATCAAAATAAATCATTAAAAACAGGAAAACGGCCACGTATGCTGTTTACCTGTTTTGTAATATATTTTATAATCTACGGATTTTACCTGGAAAGATAACCGTATTTTATTTATCGTTTTTTGATTTTATCTTGAAGACCTTTGTGCCGCATTTTGAACATACCCCGCTTACAGCAGGCCTTCCGTTTTTCATCTTGACTTCTTTGGCGTCTTTAACTTCAACCTTGGCTTTACATTTTACACAGTATGCATCCATATTTTCCTCCTTTTAGGATTTTTAGAAAGTTTTAAATTAATTTTTAACTCTTGTTTATATATTTTAAATTAAAATATGAAATTTTAACAATAAAAAATTAAAAAAAGTTTTTTATTGAAATTACAGGCAAATGAAAGGAAAATCTGATTTATATTTTGTTTAATAGTTTAATAT
>Ga0209609_10000166_pt1 | contig 39827 bp, 43 predicted proteins | sample LakKivw325mmetaG_FD_184136 | JGI IMG/M metagenome (GOLD analysis project Ga0209609, IMG submission 184136) | Anoxic lake water microbial communities from Lake Kivu, Rwanda to study Microbial Dark Matter (Phase II) - Lake Kivu water 325m metaG... | ecosystem: Environmental > Aquatic > Freshwater... | reverse complement strand
TACACTTGCCAAGCCGGATATGGCGATTGCAACGCTAATAAAACTGACGGCTGCGAAGTTGAACTAAGTTCCAATTTGAATAATTGCGGCGCTTGCGGTAAAATTTGTAATAATGTCCCTCCGGCCAACGCGGTGATTGCTTGCAACGCCGGGACTTGCGGTTTCAAATGTAATCTTGGGTATCGGGAATGGAATAATGCCTGTGAACTAAATAGTTGTGTTTCGCCGGAAGGCGAAGTGGGAGATCAAGATACTCGGTCATGTCGGGTAACTCATGGAACCGGCCAGCAGATTAGAACTTGTCAAAATTTTCATCCGCCGGCCTGGGGTGAATGGGGAGAATGCGGCAATGTCCAGTGCGAAGACCATTGGGGTAATTGCGACGGTTTGGCGTCTAATGGTTGTGAAACAAATCTTTTAACAGATGTGAATAATTGCCAGCAGTGCGGTTCCAAATGCCCCATTCCTCCTAATACCACGCCTAAATGTTCGGCGGGAATCTGCGGCTGGAATTGCGTTTCCGATAACTATAAGGATTGCGACGAGAATGCGATAAATGGCTGCGAATCTAATTTATTGACTGATATTAATAACTGCGGTGCTTGCGGTAAAATTTGTAATAATGTCCCCCCACTTCACGCTTCAAAAGTTTGTTCCGATGGCAAGTGCGGATGGCAATGCAATGAGGGCTACGATAAAAAGGGGAAGGAGTGCGTTTTAGCCGCTCCGTCTAATCTCTCGGTTTCCGCTATTTCCGACAGCCAAATAAATCTCGCCTGGACGGATAATGCCAAGAATGAAAATGGTTTTAAAATAGAGCGAAAAAAATCCAATACAAGCTGGCAGTTAGTCGTTATTCTTCTCACTAACAGTGTTTCCTACGCCGACGTTGGTCTTAATTCGGCCACCACTTATTATTATCGCGTCAAGGCCTATAATCAAGAGGGCGAATCCGATTATTCCAATGAGGATTCGGCGACAACGGAAGTCCATAGAGAGTGTACTGAAGACGGCGATTGTTCAGGGATCAGATATTGCGTAAATTATTTATGTGTTAGTTGGTGGTGCCGATATTGGGGAGTAACCTGCCCGGATGCTCTTAATAGGTAAATTTAAATCATATAAATATAAATAAAATAATCATATGACGGAAGAAGAAAAAAATAAGTTGGAAGACATTTTTGAACAAGTTGATCAAAAAACTCCATCGTTTTCCGCAGAGCAGGGGATTAATGAAAGAACCTTCCAGCCGGTTGCCGTGAAACCGGAAATAAAAAAAGAAGTTTCCAGTGAATCTTTAAAAGTTCACAGAGGAAAGAAGCGAAAAATTGTCAGCTTGGTAATAATCGTTTTAGTTTTAGCTATAGTAGTAATTTTTGTTTTTATTTTTTTAAAATCCCGGCCTCTAAAAAGTGGAGAAAATCAAGAATCATCTCTTTTATTGGAAAATGGGCAGAGCTCCGAATCAACGAGCACTCCTCCGGTTGTTGAGGTCGAGGAACAGAAAGTATTGGATTCGGACGGCGATGGTTTAACAGACAGCGAGGAAAGTATTTTAAAAACGAATAAAAATATTCCTGATACGGATAGCGACGGTCTTTCAGACAAAGAAGAAGTCAAAGTTTACAAAACAAATCCGTTGCTTAACGATAGCGATGGGGATGGAATTTCTGACGGAGAAGAAATAAGACAGGGAAATGATCCCAATAACGCGGAACAGGGAGCAAAATTATTGGATTTGCAAAAGGAGATAGAGAAATTGAAATAAATAAAAAAGCAGTGTAATTAATTTATTTATTATGATGTTTGAAGATCAACAAAATCAAGGAATAGGTCAATCTAATCAGCCCGAATCGGCCGGACAAGGGGGACAACCCTTAACCGCGTCGGTTCCTCCGCCTGTTTCGACCCCGACGCCGGCTTCACCGCCGCCAGAACCGACTTTTGAAACGCCCGAACTGGCTAAAAAAGAAATTATTCAGGAGGCCGAAGATGTCGGCGGATCTTTAATTGAGGAAAAAATTTATACAATGCCCGAGAAGTTTAGAAAAACGAAAACTGGTTTGGCGGGCAACAAGAAAAAAAGTTTTTTGATCCTGATAATTTTGATTGTCATTTTATTTATTATCGGCGGATTAGGTTTTTATTTTTGGACAAAAAGTTCTCAAATGATTGAAAATCCCGAAGCAGAAACGGAAATGCCAGAAACTACTCCAGAATCTCCTGAAAATGAATCTATCTCCGAAGAAGAACCGGTCAAAATAGAAGAAACCCTGCCGGAAGAGGAGGTTGTTTTATCTCTTGAACAAACTTTAAAGGCGGAGTTAAAAGGCGAAGGGGATCAAGCGGTTTCTTCTGCGGAATTTTATTTACCCGAAGGCGCTCTTCTTGATCAGAATGTCGAGATGAAGATTACGGTTTTATCAAGCGACGAATTCAATAAGGCGCTAAGCGAGGATGCGGAAAAACAGGAAGCGTTTAATAAGAGCTCTTACCAAGTTGTCGGCGGAGTTTATTTTTTTGAGCCGATCGATATCGTTTTTAATTCAGAAGCGACTTTAAAGGTTTATTATCAGCAGGAATTGGTTAGCGAGGAATGGGAAGGAGATTTGATGCTGGGATACTTTAAAGAGAATTTATGGTCTCCCTTAGCTTCTTCTTTAGATGCGGAAAATAATGTTGTGACGGTTAATTTTGCTGTTTTGCCTTCCGATACTTTTGGTATCATTATTGGTAAAGAAAAATTGATTCCAAAAGTGGAGGAATTTCAAATTGCTCCCAACGTTGTTTCAAGCGTTGATTCCGACAGCGATGGTTTAACCGACGTCGAAGAAACAATTTTTTCCACTGAAGCGAATAATCCGGATTCGGATGCCGACGGAAATCCCGACGGGCAAGAAATTATTGGTTTAATGCAACCATTAAGTTCCGATGAAACAAAATTAGCCACTTCGGGATTGGTTAATGTTTATACCAACCCAACGTTTTCTTATAGTTTCTTTTATCCAGCTTCTTGGTTGGCTCGGGCTATTCCGGAAACAGATAATCAAGAGGTGCTGGTGATTACCAATACCGGGGAATTTTTTAGCGTTACAGTAGAAAATAATACTGAAAGATTGTCTCCAGCCGATTGGTATTTGCGCCAATCGCCGAAAATTGAAAGAAGTTCTTTATACGAGACGGTGATTAATAATTCCAGCGCGGTTTGGAATCCGGATCACTTAACAATTTACATCGCCAGAGACGACCGGATTTATATATTATCTTATAACACCGGAACAGAAGAAGAAGCTAATTTTAAAACTACTTTTGAGATGCTGATTAACAGTTTTCAGTTTGTTGTTCAGCCGCAAGGCCGTCCGGACATGACTTTAATTAAATATCCGGACAAGCCGGAAGTTTATCTTATTGAAAAAGGCCTTAAAAGGCCATTCCAATCGGGAGAAATATTCGAGAAGTTGGGTCTCAAATGGGAAGACGTTATTGAGATTCCCTTAAACGAAGTTTATGCCGACGGAGAGGTGATTACCGGCCGTTTGGACGGGACGCTGGTAAAATATCCTGAGAGTGCGGCTATTTACCTTATTGAAGGAAATAAAAAACGATCTTTTAAGTCAGGTGAGGTTTTTGAATCCTTGGGTTATAAATGGGAAGAGGTTATAGAAATTCCCAGTGACGAAGTTTATCCGGATGGACCGATCATCGAGAGTGGACTTCGAGACATATTAAACAATCAATGAGAGATTGAAGAGAAAAGCGCGAGAGAGAATTATTAAGTATGAAAAAACTAACTTCTCATATATTATCGGTAATAATTATAGTTTTGTTTTTCGCGATATTTTTCCCTTTAAAAGGGAAAAATATCTTTTTTTTCATATCAAATCCTTTTCAGAAATTTTTTTATCGTTCAAATGAAGAAAGAGCAGAAAATATCGGTTCATATTTGCGAGACAGCGAATTGGAAGCATGCAGGACGGAAAATTTTCTTTTGAAAAATTTACTCGACCTTACAAAACAAACGGAAAATAAATCCGTAATAGCCAATGTTATCGGTAAAAGGTCGGAAGAGGGGATGGAATGGTTTTTATTGGATAAAGGAGCACGCCACGGGATTAGAAGCGGTTTGGCCGTAATGGATGAAAATGGCGTATTGGTCGGAATATTAATTAAAGTTGAAGAATCAATTTCTTATTTGCGATCAATTTTTGACAGCCGGTCGTCTTTGGCCGCGGATATAATAACCCCTGGCGATAATGATGATGGCGAAATTGTTTCCGGTATTGTTCAGGGAGAATATGGATTGGGAATAAGAATGAAATATATTCCCGTAGACAAGCAAATAAATCCCGGCGATACGGTTATTACTTCGGGCTTGGAAGAAAATATCAGGAGAGGCGTAATTATCGGTCAGGTAGCGGGTGTGGAAAAAAGACCGAATGATATTTTCCAGGAAGCGGTTATTAAATCGTTCTCTAACCAAAATTTTCGGGTTGTTTCAATTCTAATCCCCTAGAGTATATTCTCATGGTTATAAAGTTTATTTTATTGGCGCTTTTGGTGTTTTTATTTGTGGTTTGCCAGATTTCGTGCTCGTTTTTGCCGACGGCGGTTTCTTGTGTTTTTATTTTGATGATGGTTTTATTGTTTTACGAAATTCTTAAGGGAAAAAATTTCTCCAATTTTCAGCCGAAATACGCTTTTTTTGCCGCGATTATTGGCGGATTTTTATTGGATGCTTATTCTATTTTTCCTCCCGGTTTATTCTTATTAAGTCTTTTGGCCACTCTTTATATTTGTTGCCATTTTGTTGTTTTAAGATTCGATCTGTCCGGTTTTTTAGGCGTTTTGATAAGCGCTGTCATTTCCGTTTTGATTTACCAAATATTAATTCTATTTTTAAGTTATTTATACTATTTTATTGGTTTATCGGACGTGAAAATCGTTTTTGACAAATTTTATTTTACGAACTTAATCGGATTTTTATTTTTTAACAGTTTGTTAATTGTGTTGGTCTTTCAGGGGATAATTAACCCGATTTTTTTAGGGCATAAAAAAAGATAAAATGATAAATTTCCGTCAGAATTTTAAAAAATTTGTAACCTCTGCACCGTTCTTTTTAATTTTGGTTTTTTTAATTTTGGTTATTAAATTCCATGGTTTATTCCAAGATGGTTTTTTGCCCGGATGGGACACAATGCCTCGTCAGTATACTCTAAGGGTATTGGCTAAAGATTTTTTACCGAAACTCAAATTAACAAGCGGATATGATTTAAATTGGTTCGGCGGTTTTCCTACTTTTCATTTTTATCCGCCATTAGTCCTTATTTTAATTAGTACCGTTCATTTTTTGTCTTTAAAATCGATTTCTTTATTTTTAAGTTATAGAATTTTTACCTTTTTGTCTCTTTTCTTTTTTGACGTCGCGCTTTATCTTTTTACCAAGGAATTTTTGAATAAGAAAGCGGCCAAGGCGAGTATCCTGTTTGGTTTATTCCTTATTTTTTATTGCTATGTATTGTTAAAAGATCAGGCTTGGTATATTGGAGCCGGAGCAACCATTTTTATGGGTCTTTTGACTTCTGGTTGGGGCTTGGTTTTATTTTTGTTGTATTTCGTTTTTTTGGAAAAACTTCGCAAAGAGCCGAATAAGAATAATTTTTTAATCACTGCCATAATTCTAACTTGTTTGTTTTTGTCCCATATTTTTTCAACCGTCGTCGCCGGCATCTTTCTTTTCATTTATTTACTGTTCCATCACCAGAAAAAAATTTTAAAAAACGCCATTCTTACCGGCCTGATTGCCGTTTGTTTGTCAGGTTTTTATTTTATCCCCTTTATTGCTGGTTTAAAATATACCTCAACGGAGGTTCTGCGTCTTTGGGACCCAGTTTTCTACGTATTTTTTCCTTTTAAACCGAGTTTATCTTTTACAAATTTTTTGCCGTTTCTTATTTTCATTCTGTTTATCGTTGGTTCAGTGGTTTTATACAGGAAACAAAGAATTTTTTTGCCGGTAGCCATTATTATCGTTTTTATTTTTTTGTTCGGCGATTATTTGCCGGAGATTTTCCCTAATCTCAATTTTCACTACATGCGGTTCGTTCAATTTTTTTTGGCCATTATTCTATCTATTAGCAGTTATGGATTCGTCCATTTAATGGAAAAATTCCGCGAAAAGGGATATTTAAAGTATTCTTTTTTTGTTCTGGTGGTTTCAACTTTCGGCTGGACGATACTTAAATATGATGATAGTTATCTATCGCGCTTTAGTTCACAAAGCGATTGGCCCAGTTGTTATCACTATCGACTGGACGAATATCCGCAGGCGGAGTCGGCGAAAAAGGTAACGGAGTATTTTAATAAAATCAATCCTCCTGAGCGAATTTTTGCCGAAAGTCCTTCCTGGCTAGCGGAGGAAATCGGTTCAGGGCACTATTTTACCGCTGTTTTAGCTTTAAATGGCCAAAAAGTAATTAACGGTTTGCCGGTTGAGAGCGTGATCCAAAACGTTTTTATTATGCCTCTTTTCGCGCAGATTTCAGATAATATGACCTGGGGATTAAGACCATTACAGTGGGATCAGTCTTTTAACACTCAACCTCCCGAATCAATGCTGGATCGCTTGAAAATTTTTAATGTCGGTTATATCATCGCTTATTCAGATAAACTGAAAAATAATTTAAGAGACTACCAAGACGCCGAACTTTTGGAAACGTTTGGTAATTTCCAAATATACAGACTCAAGAATCCGCGGGATTTGGTTTATCAACCCGAATACAAGCCGGGGCTTTTCATTAATCAGGGCGGGGGAATAGGTTTTCGCGATTTTGCCCAATGGTGGTATAAATTCCCTCCACTTTTAGATTTTCCCATTGCCGAATCAGTGTCCCGAATTGAGAAACTTGACAAAGAGGAAATAGATAATTTTTCTATGATTATTATTTCGGCTAAAAAATTAAACCAAAAACAAAGAAAGATATTGGAAGAATTTGGACACCCCACCATTTGGTTAACTAATCAAAAAAATGTTTCGGAAAGCGTCCTTTTACCCCAATTTGATTTAGATGACTCTCAAGGCTCTATGTCTTTGGCTGCCCTATTGCTTAATGAAAAGAAAAAATATCCTCATTTCGCCTCAAATATAAATATTGATGAATTTGCCGACGAAAAATTGCTTTTTAACGCCAGCGGGCCGACTATTGTCAATCTCGGTTATTTTCCTTATTGGCAAAGCGTAAATAAAAATCAAAAGGTTTATCAAGTTACACCGGGACAAATGTTGGTTTTCACTGACGGAGAAACAATTCTTGAATACCGGAGCGACTGGTTGAAAAAAGTGAGTATTGTCATCTCTTGGCTGACTTTGCTGGGGCTAATCGGGTGGGGGATAAGAAACGAAAAGTTAAAAAATAAAACAGATAAAAGAGGAAATAATACCAAAAATTAAAAATCAAATTTTGCATTTTGATTTTTGAATTTTACATTTATATGTCTGATCCTTTCGGTTTTCAAATGAAAAATGAAGATATGATCGGCAAGAAATTGTCCGGCGATTATCGTTTGAATGAAGGAGATTATTTGCCGGATAATGAATTGTTTATCGGCGGTTTGGTGGTCCCCTCAATAAAGAAGAAACAACTTCGCATTTTATCTGTTTTAATGTTCGGCGTCGTCGTTATCCTTATTGGCCGTATTTTTTGGCTACAGGTTGTTAAGGGAGAAAGGTATAGAAATATAGCCGAAGGCAATAGGATTCGCTTAGCGCCGATTAAAGCCGAAAGAGGGCTTATTTATGATCGAAATTTCCAACCTTTAGTCAAAAATGTCCCTATTTTTTCTTTAGCTCTGATTCCCGGCGATTTGCCGAAAAATTCTCAAGAAAGAAAAGAGATCTTGGGGAAAATATCCGAATTAATCGGTCCGATTTCAACTGCCGCCGATGCCGGCCTCGACCCCGATAAAATCGAAAATGAGTTGGAAAAATTGCCCTACTCTTATCAGCCGACAATTATTAAGGAAAATTTGGATTACCAATCGGCTATGAAATTAATGCTGGAATTAAAGGAAGTGCCCGGTGTCGTTTTGGAAATTGAATCTCAGAGAAAATATTTATCGGAGTTTTCCGGTTTATTCTCGCACGTTTTGGGCTATATGGGTAAAATAAGCCCTGAAGAATTACAAAGTAGGCGGACAGATTATTTATTGACTGATTTTATCGGCAAAACGGGTTTGGAGGCGCAGTATGAAACGTTATTAAAAGGCAAGAATGGGCAGAAAAGAATAGAAGTCAATTCGCTGGGCAAAGAAGAAAGAGTCGTCTCTCAGGAGCCCCCAGAAGGGGGTCAAGATTTAGTTCTTTGTCTTGACGCCGACTTGCAGAAAAAATCAGCCGAAGTTTTAATGAAATATTTAAAAATAAACAATAGCCGGGCGGGGACGGTTATCGCTTTGAATCCGGAAAATGGCGAGTTGTTGTCCATTTTTAGTTATCCCGCCTATGACAATAATATCTTTACTCAAAGCGCTTCAAATAAAGAATCTTTGGCGTTTTTACAAGATCCCGACAGTCCGATGCTTTTCCGCGCTATTTCCGGCGAATATCCTCCAGGTTCGGTTATTAAACTGTTAACCGCTGCCGGGGCTTTGGCCGAAGGGATTATTAATCAACAAACAACAATTTTGTCCCAAGGGGGAATAAAAGTCAATCAGTGGTTTTTTGCCGACTGGAAAGAAGGCGGTCACGGACAGACCAATTTAATTAAGGCCTTGGCTGAGTCGGTAAACACCTTTTTTTATTATCTTGGCGGCGGCTTCGGAGATTTTAAAGGTTTGGGTATAGAAAAAATAAATTATTATTTTCGATTATTCGGTTTAGGCCAAAAAACGGGAATTGATCTGCCCAATGAGAGTAAAGGATTTATCGCGACCCAGGAGTGGAAACAAGGGGCTAAAAATGAACCTTGGTATATCGGAGACACTTATCATATTTCGATTGGACAAGGGGATATTTTAGTTACTCCTTTACAGGTGGCGAATTACACTGCGGCCGTGGCTAATGGGGGATTTCTTTTTAAACCCCATCTGGTCAAAGAATTAAGTAGCTTTAATAGCGGACAAAAAATAGAGATTATCCCGGAGATTATCGGACAAGATTTGATTAAATCCGATTATTTTAGCTTAATTAAACAAGGTTTAAGGGCGGCGGTTACGGAGGGAAGCGCAAGAAGACTGGCCGATTTGTCGGTGGCGGTGGCGGGGAAAACCGGCACTGCTCAAGTGGCGGGAAACGAGAAATCTCACGCTTGGTTTACCGGTTTTGCTCCTTATGAAAATCCTAAAATCGTTTTAACTATTTTAATAGAGAATGGAGGCGAGGGGAGTGTGGCGGCCGTTCCCGCGGCCAAAGAGATTTTTGAGTGGTGGTTTAAATATAAAAATTTGTAAACAAGGCGAAATTTATTTCACAGAGTTGATAAAAGATATTGATTAAATAAAGGCATTTGCTATACTATTCTGGCGTTATTAAAGAGGTAACTCTTAATAATCTAATCAATAATATTGAAATTTATGAGCGGAAAAAGCGTTAAATTGATTATTGGTGTTGTTTTAGTGGTCATTGCTTTGGCGCTCTACGTTTTTACTTCCGTTTCTTATTGGTTGGCGGTCTTAGTGGCGGCGGTCGGTTTAATTTTTGTCGTTTTGGCATTTGCCGAAAAAGGAAAAAATTTGCCTATCGTTGTTCCTGAATCAAAACCTGTCGAAATTAAAGAAGAAACGCCCTTTGAAGCGGGATCAAACAGCGGAGAAACAGAAGAAACAAATCGCGAAGTTTAGTGATTTTTAAAGCAAACATAAATAGCCTGTTCCGGAACAGGCTATTTATGTTTGCTAATAGAAGTTATTTCAGCGAGGATTCGATTATTTTAGGATAACCGTTTAAAAAAGAATTTCCCGCTGTTATTTTTTTGCCTTCCAATTGTAATTGTTTTAAGATCAGAGCGTCTTGGCCGCAAACCACGGCAATCTCTTGGTTCTCGCTGAAAAATATGTTCCCCGGTTTTTTATTGCTATGGGTTTTTAAAATTTCGCCTTGGATAATTTTTAGCGTTTTGTTGTTTAAAACTGTTGACTCGGATTTTATTACAGTAAAGGTTCCCGGCCAGATTTGATAAGCTCTGATCATTCTCTCTATTTCTTGAGATGATTTTGTCCAGTCGATTTTTCCGTCTTGTTTGCCGATTCGTTTGGTAAAGCTGGCTTTTTTATGATTTTGGGCGGCCGGCTCGATTTCTCCGGCTAAAAATTTCGGCAAAATATCAATTAATAAATTGGTTCCCAAAACGGCTAACTTTATGCTTAATTCTGGATAAGTTATTTTTGAGATTTTTAATTCTTGCTGCGCAAGAATTGGTCCATGGTCGATCTTCTCGTCCATTAAGATAATACTGATGCCAGTTGATTCATCCCCGTTTAAAATGGCCGCCTGGATCGGCGTGGCTCCGCGATACTTGGGTAGGAGAGATGGATGAATATTAAGCGAGCCGTAAAGGGGGATTTTTAGAATTTCCGAGGATAAAATTCGTCCATAAGCGGTAACAACGAACAAGTCGGGATTTAATAGTCGTAACTGGTTGGCGATTTCCGGTAGTTTCTCGGGTTGAAAAATAGGAAGGCTGTATTTTAAAGCTATTTGTTTCACCGGCGAGGGAGTCAAGATTTGTTTTCTTCCGGCCGGTTTATCAGGTTCGGTTATTACGGCGCTTGGCTTAAAATCGCTTTTTATCATCATTTCCAAGACGATCGCGGCAAATTCCGGCGTACCAAAAAAAAGAATTTTATTTTGTTTTTTATTCATAAAACTATTTGCTGATTTTCCATTGGATATCTTTTTCATCTCCCACAAATTCTCGCCATTCGCCGTCGTCGCCGACGACATACCATTTCTTTTTTGTCTGACTCCAAATCATCGGATTACCTTGATAAAACGGCTTTTTAACGATTTCTTTGGGTTTTAAGCGGTCTAATTCCAGCCACTTTTTAAAAACGGTTTCAATGGCATAATCAAGATTGCGGGATTTTGCCCAATCCGCCACTCGGTCAATAGCTAATTTGCCCTTTTTCACTGAACCGGCTAATTCTAAAAGTTGTTTGGCCGGCCGAGTGAAGCGGGAATAAATTATTTTTTTTTGTTTTGCGTTGGACTTGATTTGTTCTAAGGACAGACCCTTACTGTAAAAATAGTGATTAACGATTTGCTGAATTGCCGTTTCTTCAAGATTGTCCCTTTTTTGTTTTTTTGTTTTTTCCATTCGTTTTTTTATTCTAAAATTGTTTTTCATTATAGAGTGTTTTGGAAGAGTTATTCAAGATGGCGCGAAAAAAGAAACCAGCGTTCTTGACATCAGGTTGATTCATGTTTATTATATTTAAATAAGGATACGAATTTTAAAAATATGAAAAAAAGAATCTGCGTTTTGACAAAAACAGCCAAACCCGAAGCAAAAGACATTGCGAAAGAAATCAAAAATTATTTTATCCAAAAAGGGAATTATCAAATTTTTGATAAATTAAGCCAAATAATCTTGAAAAAAGGGTTAAACTGGATTATGGTTCTTGGAGGTGACGGGGCGATGCTTCATGTGGCCAATGAAGTGGCCCCTTATAATATTCCTTTAATTGGCGTCAATCTTGGCCATCGAGGTTATCTTTGCCAAATAAAAAGAGATAGTTTAATTAAGGATTTAGGATCTTTGGACAGCGGGAATTTTTCAATCGGTTCTTATACCAGAATTCGGGCCAGAATAACGCGCCAGGATAAAATAATTAAGGAAATAGACGCCCTTAACGAAATATTTATCGGAGGAATTAATCGTGCCGTTTGGTTGGAACTGAAAATAGACCAGGGTCGCAGTCGAAAAACCGCTAAAATAATCGGCGACGGGATAATTTTTTCCACTCAAATCGGTTCGACCGCCTATAATACTTATGCCGGCGGGCCGCTTTTATTAACCGACGCTTTCAGTGTGGTCGCTTGCAACGCTTGGTTTGAATCGGATTATTTTTTACCCAATACTCGGGCCTTTGTCATTCCGACTAATGCTCGATTTCAGGTTAAATCCTTAAGAGGTGGGCAACACTTGCCCTATGTCATTGCCGACGGCCAGAGGGACTATCGCTTGCAAAAAGGGGACAAGGTTATTGTTACCCGTTCTTTCGGCACAACTAGATTAATTGATTTAACGAAAAATAAAAAACAGTAAAAAAATAATTTTTCTGAGCGGCAAAAATTGGGGAAAACCCAAATTTTTTTTATTCTATTTTTAACATCTCTCCTTCGGGATGCATATTTAAGATTTCTTTCGAGACAATAATAACTCTTTCCCAAAGGTATCCCAGATCTTCAAATGTCTGTTCCGAATAAATAGGCAAACGTTTGCCCTCACTAATGACGTAAATAGCGGGATTCTCAGCTGTTTTAATAAGTGTTCCGTCTTTAAGTTTTATTTGTTCGCCGTCCTCAAACTCGGCCAATTCCTGAGGTGAAACTTTTATAACATGACCATAAGGGTAATTGGTGTTTAATATTTCAGCGTCGACAATCGGATATTTTATATTTCCCTTGACGTAATACACTCCTTTTGAAGCGTTATCTTGAAGCAGTGCCCCGGTAGGATAAGGAGAAGAGATAGGAGAGGATAATTCATAGGAAGATAAATCCGTAATATCAACTGAAATTATTTCTTCCGGTCGAAAACCTATTGCTCGAAAGATTTTTTCGGAAATCGGATGTTTTTTATTATCAATTAACATAAAGATATTGTCCGAAGGGATTTGGACTAAGGAATAATTTGGAAAACTCATTGCCGCGCCGATTTCATAAGTTTCAAGATCTGATTTGTCGACTACCTTTACATCACTAAATTTATAGCTAAACAAAAAGACGGTTCTCGAATGAAAGGGTCTTTTTTTTCCGCCTTGAATCAACCAAACGCCGTTTTCTCCTTCGGCTCTAACCAAGCTTCCGTTAGGAATTTTGTTATTTTCTTCGCTGAACCAATTTTTCCAGATTTCCCAATGCCAGATTTTCCAAAAAAGTCGGTTATCGTAAATGTGTGGGGCATAGTTATAGAGTGCGGCCGTGGCTAAATTTTTCGGCGTGACAATCATTGAGTAATTCGGCGCGTAAGTGCGGTCTTTCCAATTAACTAAGGTTTTAGTTTCAACGCCTGCCCGAAATTCAAATTGCCAAGGATGTTCCAAATAATAGCGGAATCTCCAAGCAGCCCGGTCAATTTGAATCGCGAATCCACGGAAGCGAGATACTGGCTGGCTATAGTCGTAGCAAGTAAAACCGGTTGCCCAATTATAGTCATCCGTCGAAGGATTTAGGTTTGTTAAAAGGCCCTTTTCTCTTTGCAAGAGCACTAAGAGAAAGCGGGGATTAATTTTATATTCTTGGGATGCCCGATAAATTATTTCTGTCCCTGATTTGATTTTACCGTCGGTATCTTCAAATTTTTCTTGGTTTAAGGTGCCACCCATTGCCCGCAGACATTCTTCCATTTGGCTTAAATTCATCGCCTGATAATCGGTTAATTCTTGGTCAGAGATGATGTAATTGGGATCGAAAGAAAGAGAAATATCGGGGTCAAAAAAAATCGTCGCCCTTGTTTTAAAGGGTGAAAAAAGGGCAAGAAATAAGACAAAAGATACCAAAAAAATAGGTATTTTTTGAAAAATATTTTTTAGAGATGCTGGATAAGACAGTAAATATTTTTTCATCTAATAAAAAATGACTGAAGAATCTATTTTATGACGATTTTTTTATCATTTCCCGCTTCCACTTTTAGGGTTTTTAAAGGTGGAATTTCTCCACTGACGATTTTTAAAGATAGCGGATCAAGAATTTGTTTCTGAATAACCCTTTTTAAGGGTCTGGCTCCGTAAAGCTGGTCAAAGCCCAATTCCGCCAGCAGAATTTTCGCCGATTCGGAAATGTTTAATTTTATGCCCTTTTCTTTTAGTCGATGGGTAAGTTGTTTTAATTGAAAATTAACAATTTGCTTTATTTCCGCCCGTCCTAACGATTTAAAAATAATAATCTCGTCAATGCGGTTTAAGAATTCAGGCCTAAATGTTTCTTTGAGGGTTTGATGGATTTTTTCTTCAATAATCTCTTGAGAGGTTTTTTTTTCTTGTTCTGAAACGAAACCGAAATTCGATTTTTGGGCATAATCTTTAATTAGGTCGCTTCCAAGATTGGAGGTCATGATAATGACCGTATTTTTAAAATTGACCATTCGTCCTTTCGCGTCGGTTAAGTGGCCGTTGTCTAGAATTTGAAGCAGGATGTTAAAGACCTCAGGGTGGGCTTTTTCAATTTCATCGAAAAGGATAACGCTGTAAGGACGGCGTCTGATAATTTCCGTGAGTTGCCCTCCTTCTTCATAGCCGATATAGCCGGGCGGCGAGCCGATCATTTTGGAAACGGTATGTTTTTCCATATATTCCGACATATCCAGTTGAACCAAGGCGTTTTCCGTATTGAATAAAAAATCGGCAAGCGTTCTAGCTAATTCTGTTTTTCCAACTCCGGTGGGTCCGAGAAAAATAAAAGAGCCGATAGGGCGATTTTCTTCCGAGATTCCAACTCGGGAACGTCTAATGGCGTTGGCGACAGCGGCCACGGCTTCGTTTTGGTCAATTAGGCGTTTATGTATTTCTTCTTCCATTCGAGTTAATTTTTTTGTTTCTTCTTCCAACATTTTTGAGACGGGAATACCCGTCCAATGCGAAACAATACGAGCGATTTCTTCTTCACCGATTTCTTCTTTAAGAATTCTTTGGTCTTTTTGAATTTTAGTCAATTTTTTTTGTTCGAGATTTATTTTTTTCTCCAGTTCGGGAATTTTGCCGTATTTTATTTCAGCCACCTTTTGCAAATTTGCCTCGCGTTCGGCGATTTCGGATTGCTGTTTCAATTTGTCTATATCCTCTTTCATCTTGTGGATGCCGGCAATGATATCTTTTTCGGTTCTCCAGCGAATTTCCAGATTTTTAATTTTTTCTTTGAGATCAGCTGTTTCTTTTTTAAGTCCCGGCGTCCGTCGATTGCTTTGTTTGTCTTTTTTTAAGACGGTTATTTCTAATTCCAATTGTCGAAGTTTTCTTTTTAACTTATCCAGTTCTTCTGGCCGGCTTTCAATTTCCATTCTCAAAGACGCCGCGGCTTCATCCATTAAATCGATCGCCTTGTCGGGCAAAAATCTGTCGGTAATATAACGCTGGGAAAGTTTTGCCGCGGCGACCAAAGAATCGTCGGTAATTCTGATTCCGTGGTGAACTTCATATTTTTCTTTTATACCTCTTAAAATGGCAATAGTATCTTCAATTGTCGGTTCGCTGACATAAACCTGTTGGAAGCGGCGTTCCAGGGCGGCGTCTTTTTCAATGTATTTTTGATATTCTTTTAAAGTCGTGGCGCCAACGCAGTGAAGTTCGCCCTTTGCCAGGGTCGGCTTAAGGATATTAGAGGCGTCAATTGCCCCTTCGGCCGCTCCGGCACCGACCAAGGTGTGCAATTCGTCAATAAAAAGAATATAATTACCGGAGCGTTTTATTTCTTTTAAAACCGCTTTAAGTCGATTTTCAAACTCGCCCCTGAATTTAGTTCCCGCCACTAATCCCCCTAAATCCAATGAAATTAATTCTTTATTTTTTAACGATTCCGGAACATCGCCGTCAACGATTCGTTGTGATAAACCCTCGACAATAGCCGTTTTACCGACGCCGGCTTCGCCGATTAAAACCGGATTATTTTTCGTCCGACGACTTAAAACTTGAATGATTCGTCGAATTTCATCATCGCGTCCAATAATCGGGTCGATTTCTCCGTTTTTCGCCATTTTAGTCAAATTCATGGTATATTTTTCCAAAATTTGATATTTGCTTTCCGGTTCCGGCTCGGTAATTCTTTCCGGACCCCTGACTTCAGCCAGCACTTTAAGTATTTTGTCATAGTCAATGCCGAATTCTTTAAGAAGATTTTTTATTGGCGAAGGAACTGAGAGTAGGGCTAAAAATAAATGTTCCGTGCTCACATATTCATCTTTAAGCTGTTTGGCTTCTTTGGTTGCCTGAAGGACTGTTTTTTGGAGTAGGGGAGAGATATAGATTTCGGCTAATTGACTTCTTTCTCCTAATCTAATTTGCGGCGAATGCTTGATAAGGTCAAGAGTTTTTGCTTTTAGTTGTTCTATGTCGATTTCCATTTTTTCGAGAATCGCCGAGATTACCCCTTCTTCCTGTTCGATTAACGCCAAAACCAAATGAGGGCCGTCTACTTGTTGTTGGTTGTTTTCCAGGGCGAAATTATGGGCCGATTGAAGCGCTTCCTGAGCTTTAATTGTAAAATTATTCATAAAAAATAAGTTTAGTTAATCTTAGTCTGAAATTCTTATCTTTATTATAATATATATCTGTTAGCAGTCAAGAGATAAGAGTGCTAATTTTTATATTTTAGCGATTTCTCCCCCGCATTTAGGGCATTGGCCGTTTTTATCATAACATTGGACTTTGTAGCCGACTCGCTCAATAACCAGAGTTTGACATCGAGGACAATAGGTGTTTTCGCCTTCGTCGCCGGGTAAATTGCCGGCATAAACGTATTTCAATCCTGATTTTTTGCCAATTTCCACTGCTCGGTAGACTAATTCAGGGGAAGTAGGGGAAATTTCGTTCATTTTATAACAGGGATAAAATCTGGAAATATGCCAGGGGGTCTCGGGCCCCAGTTGTTTGAAAATGAATCGGGCAATTTCTTTGATTTGGTTGTCGCTGTCGGTATAGCCGGGAATCAGCAAGGTGGTTATTTCCAACCAGATACTCGATTTCCTTATTAATTTTAAAGTATTTAAAATCGGTTCCAGTTTCGCTCCGCAAACTTCCTGATATAAACGATTGTTGAAAAACTTCAAATCTACATTGGTGGCGTCCAAATAAGGGACAATAGCCCTTAAGGCCAGAGGAGACAAATAACCGTTGGTCACCCAGATATTTTTAAGATTTTGTTTTTTTGCCAGTTTCATCGTCTTCAACGCGTATTCGATAAATACCGTTGGCTCGGTGTAAGTGTAAGAAATACTTGGTGTTTTGTATTTTAAAGCCAACTCAATAATTTTTTCAGGGGACAGATTTTGGCCGGAAATCATTCTATATTGCTTCGGGCTCTGTGAAATGTCGTAATTTTGGCAATTTTGGCAGGTAAAATTGCAACCGACAGTGGCAATGGATAGAGAATAGGTTCCGGGCAGAAAATGGAATAAAGGTTTTTTCTCAATCGGATCAATATTAACAGCAATCGCTTTACCATAAGTTAAACTAAATAATTTGCCGTTTTGATTTTCTCTAACCCCGCATAAACCTCGCTTCCCGACTGAAATAACGCAAAAATGATTGCAAATCTGGCATTGGACGGTTTTATTTTTTGTTTTTTTATAAAGGATCGCTTCGCGCATATACAGTTATTTTACCGAGAAAAAATCATCTTGTCAAAAGCGCTGCCTTTATTTTTTATGGGGTTTCCGTTATAATAATGGCATGAAAACTCGCACTTTTATTGCCGTCAATCTGCCGGCGGAAATAAAAAATGAATTAAAAACCCGGATAAACGAAATAAAAAGTGTCTTAAAAAATGACGGGGTAAAATGGGTCAACTCGGAGAATTTTCACCTGACTTTGCATTTTTTAGGCTATTTAAATGAAAAGGAATTAATGGCAGTTCAACGAATTTTAGATAACGAAGTCAAAAATATAAGCGCTTTTTGTCTGGCGGTCAGCGGATTCGGAACTTTTCCCGAAAAAAACCGAGCGCGGGTATTATTCGTCAAATGCCGCCAAGTCAACGGCGATTCCTTGGTAAATCTGCAGCAGTCCATCGGAAAAAGATTGAAAGAAATCGGGATGGAAATCGATACAAGGCCCTGGCAAACGCATATTACTTTTGCCCGCCTCAGGGTTCCTGAAAAAGTGTCTTTAATCGAAGTCGAGGAAATAAAAGAAATAAAATTCAATATCGACTCAATAGATTTAATGAAAAGCGAACTGAGAAAAAGCGGTCCAATTTATACAATAATTAAAAAATTTTTAATATGACTAAGTTTGAATTTGAAAAAAGAAAACCGGAGAAAATTATCGAGCAGACAACGGAAAACGAAGCTCAAAAAATAAAGCGTTTGATTGTCCGACAGAATTTTAAAATAGACGATTGCGTTGAAAAACATTTGGAAAAATCTGTCTTAGACGCGAGGGAAAAAAGCGGTGGGGCCATTGAAAATTCGGATATTTTAAGAACAGCCCTAAAAATGCTTTATCAAGAACAAGGCGCCTTGTCCGAAACCCTGGAAAAAGAGTATATTCGCTTAATTGCCGAAGAAGTGACTAAGATCGTGGCCAATGGTTCGGAATTACATCAAGCGTTAGGAGAGGAAATAGTCAAGTTAAAAAGGGAAGGTATTAATATCGACGGCAAACAAGTAGAAGAAAGAATGAAAGAAATAAACGCTAGTCAAGAAGCAGACAATAACTAAACGGTTGTCTTGCGTTTTTAATTTTTTATTTCTTAATTTTTATTTTGAAAGAATTCATGGTTTCCATTATTATCACTACCTATAAAGAGTCGGAAACTCTATCTAGGGCGATTCAGTCGATTTTAGACCAAATTAAAAAAGATTACGAAATTTTAGTTGTCGGTCCCGACCGAGAAACAGAAAATATTGTTCAGGGGTTTTCAGCGGAATATCCCGAAGTCAAATATCTGAAAGATGCCGGAGAAGGGAAGCCGGCCGCCCTGGTAAAGGCTTTTACTCACGCAAGGGGCGAAATTTTAGTCCTAACCGACGGAGACGTGTTAATTGGCGAAAGAAGCTTAAGCCATCTTTTAGAGTCTTTTAAAGAGCCGCAGATTGGCGCCGTTAGCGGCCGACCAATAAGCGTCAATCCGAGAAACAACCTTTGGGGTTATTGGTCTCATTTTTTGACGTTTGCGGCGCATCAAATGAGAATGAAAAGTAAAAAATTCCCTTGTTCCGGTTATCTTTACGCTTTTCGGAACAATATTATATCGCAACTTTCGAAAAATTTACTCGCCGAAGACGGAGTTATTACCGAAGAAATAAGGAGCAGGGGATATGGCGTTGTTTACGCTTCCAAAGCCGTAGTTTTGGTCAAATACCCCGATAACCTTAACGACTGGTTGAAGCAGAAAATACGTTCAACGGGCGGATATGCGCAAAAATCTGAAATAATCCGCCGAACAAGAACTTTTAAACAGGAATTAAAGAGCGGATTGGTATTATTTTTCACTTATCCCAAAACGATCAAAGAATTTTTTTGGACATTTCTCCTTTATTTGACTAGAATATATCTTTGGCTGGCGATTTTTTGGAACATAAGGATTAAAAATAAAAAATTCAGCGATCTCTGGCAAAGAGTGGAAAGCACCAAACGCTGGCACCAAAATTAAAAAATAAAAAGTCATATAATAAGAATCATATGATTCGTGTACGTTTTGCCCCATCTCCAACGGGATTTCTCCATATTGGCGGTTTGCGCACTTATCTTTATAATTGGTTATTGGCAAAAAAGAGTAAGGGTAAGATAATTTTGCGCATTGAAGACACCGACCGCCGGCGTTTCGTTCAAGGAGCGACTGAAAATTTGATTAAGACGCTAAAAAGTATCGGCTTGCCTTGGGACGAAGGGCCAAAAGAAAACGGAGAAGTGGCTCAAAAGGGAAAATACGGGCCATATCTTCAGTCGCAGCGACGCGGCATTTATCAGAAATGGGCTTGGGAATTGGTTAACCAAGGCAAGGCGTATTGTTGTTTTTGTTCCCCGGAAGAATTGGAAAAAATCAAGCGGGAACAAATTAAAATGAAAAAACCCCCTTGCTATAATCGGACTTGCAGAAATTTAAACGCGAAGGAATCAACCGCTCGGATAAAATCGGGACAATCTTATGTCATCCGCCTGAAAGTTCCGGAACAAGGTAAAATAGAATTTAAGGATTTGATTCGCGGTAAAATAGAATTCGATTTAAAAAACATTGACGATCAGGTTTTATTAAAGTCAGATAATTGGCCGACCTATCATCTAGCCAACGTCGTTGACGATCATTTAATGAAGATTACCCACGTAATTAGGGGAGAAGAGTGGTTGCCTTCGACGCCAAAGCATATTTTGATTTATCAAGCTTTCGGCTGGTCTCCGCCACAATTCGCCCATTTGCCGCTTTTACTCAATCCGGATCATTCTAAATTATCCAAACGCCAAGGAGATGTTTCTGTCGAGGAATATTTGCGCAAAGGATATTTATCTCAATCTTTGTTAAATTATTTGGCTTTGTTAGGATGGAATCCGGGCGATGACAGAGAAATTTTTAGTCTCAAACAATTAATTAAAGATTTTTCTTTGGAAAAAATCCAAAAAGGAGGAGCTGTTTTTAATAAAGAAAAACTTGACTGGCTGAATGGCTATTATTTGCGGCGTCTCTCAGTAACCGATTTGACAAAAAAATGTCTTCCGTATTTAGCGCAAAAAGGACTGATAAAACCGTTAGTTTCGACAAAAAATTCAAAAAATACGTTCAAAATTCGGGCGACAAAAGAAATTGTTGATTTTACGCTGATTAAAAAAATTGTTATTTTGGAACAAGAGCGTCTGAAAAGATTGGATGAAATAGGGGAATTGGCCGAATTCTTTTTCATCGACCAACCGGACTATGATCCATCGATACTTTTATGGAAAAAAACGACAAAAGAACAAACTAAAAATAGTTTAAAAGAAATAAAAAAATTTTTAGACAAAATAAAAAAATCAAATTTTAAAAATAAAGAAATCACGAAAAATTTGGCTTATTTGAGTGAGAAAAGGGGAACGGGCGAGATTTTTTGGCCACTGAGAGTGGCTCTTTCCGGTCGTCAGTTTTCTCCGCCGCCGGCTGAAATCGCCGAAATTTTGGGTAAAGAAAAAACTTTATTCAGAATCGACCAAGCGATAGAAAAAATTAAAAACTAATCGTTTTGTTAATCTATGGCGTTAAAAGGCAAACAATTTTTTATAATTCTTGTGATTTTGTCGCTATTTTTCGTCCGGCCGATTTTAGCCGTGGATATTCCCATTTCATCCGCCGAGATAGACGAAATTCAAGAAAAAATCAACAAACAGCAAGAAAAAATACAGGATTTAGAAGATCAAAAAAAAGTTTATCAGGAAAAAATAGACATTAAAAGGAAAGAGGCGGTAACTCTGCAAAATCAACTGGATATTTTAAAAAATCAGATTGCCCAAAGGGAATTGGAAATAGAACAGCAAGAGGATAAAATCGAAGAAACCAATCTCTTAATTGAGAGTATTCAATTTAAGATCTTGGCAAAAAAACAAGAAATCAAAAATTCAAAAAGCGATTTGGAAAAACTTCTTCAAATTATAAATCTTTACGACCGAAAAAATTTTTTAGAGATTATTTTCCTCAACGATTCAATTTCCGGAGTGTTAAATCATGTGCGCTATTTGAATTCGTTCCAATCGGAAGCAGCTCTTTTTTTGAAAAGGATCACCCTTATCAAGGAAGGATTGGAAACGCAAGAAGAGAATCTAAGATTAAAATTAAAAGATTTAATCGATTTAAAAACGGATTTGCAAAATAAGAAAGCGAAATATGCCGCTGAAAAGCAGTTTGTTCAGACCGTTTTGGACGAAACTCGGGGAGCGGAGTGGAAATTCCAAAGTCTGCTGGCTGAAGCTATTACTGAAAGTCGGGAAATCGAAAATGAAATCGCGACTTTAGAACAAGAAGCCAGAGAAAAAATAGCGGAAGAAAAATTAAAAAAAGCGGAATTAATGGAAGCGGAGGGTATTATTGTTTTTTCCTGGCCAGTGCCGGTAGAAGGCATAACTTGTTCTTTTCATGACCCCGATTATCCTTATCGGAAGTGGCTAGGGGAACATCCCGCTATTGATTTGCGCGCAAAGCAGGGCACTCCTGTCCGGGCCGCCGCTTCGGGTTATATTGCTAAAGCCAAAAATGGGGGAATGGGTTATAGTTATGTGATGATAGTTCATAACGACAGTTTCTCCACCGTCTATGGGCATTTAAGCGTGATTTCTGTTGAAGAAGGCGAATTCGTCAAAAGAAGCGCGATTATCGGATGGAGCGGGGGATTGCCCGGGACCTCCGGAGCCGGTAATTTTTCCACCGGACCGCATTTGCATTTTGAAGTAAGATTGAACGGCATCCCCGTTAATCCCGAGGACTACTTGCTCTAAAAATAAATAGTTGTATACTTAATGCTATATAATTTAAATAAAAATATTAACCATTGTAGCTTATGAAAGGTTTTAAAATTTACGTTAAAACCGGAGGAATAAAGCGCCAATTGCAATGGCTCGGAGCCCTACTCCTGATAATTGCCATTGTGGTTTTTTCCGTCGGAATTTTTAATTATTTCAATTTACCCAAAGAGCCGGCCGATGAGTATATTTATTCCGCGCGCTATCTGAGTGTTAAGGAAATGTATATCGCAGGCGTTATCGGCATATTGGGAGTTATATTTCTTTTGGCTGGCGCTTTTGCCGTCTCTTCGTCATCGACTTCTCAAGAAACAGAGTCCGCTGAAAAGTAGATAAAAAAACAAAAAAATGGCAAAAAATCAAATCTACGAACCTAATGGCTGGTGGTCAAAGGAAATTAGTCCAAGCTTGTCTTTAATAGTTTTGATTATTTCTACTGTTGTCGTTTTTTGCGTTGGCGCCCTTTTTGTTAGGGAATACATCGGCATCTGGACTGAGATAGGACAGCAAAGAGAACATGTTATTTATTTTCCCGAGAAATCCACTTTTCTTGAGAAAACACTTTTACCTTAAAGAAAGAGGAGAAGAAAAACAGGGGAGAAGTGATTTTAGGTTTAAATTTGCTTATTCAAGCGACGCACAATCTCCATTTTACGTCGCTTGATAAGATAAACAAGAGAGTTCTAAAAAAAACGTTAGAACTCTCTTGTTTATCTCTTGCCGATTTTTTTATTAAAAATAAAATATCTTTTCTCCAAAACGCAAATCTATATATTCTATCCTGGTTCTGTCTAATACTTCCCCTTTCGTATTTAATAATTTCCCTTTCATAATAGAAGCTAATCCATCGAGTTGCTTTTCAAATTTTACTTCCGAGCTAATTAATATATACCAACCCTCCGAAGTGATCATTTTTACATTGAAAATACCCCCTTGTTCGTCGATTCTGACCGGATTGACCGTTATATTGTTATTACTTAAAACGTCGCTTTCAATAAAATCAAGGATATTTTTGAATAATTCTATACTTACGGGGTCGTTTAAATTGACTGAAGTCATATCGTAAATCAAGGGTAAAGAATAAGTATTTTGTTCTTGTGTCGTAAAATCTCCAAGATGATCATCCCCTGACGCCTCAAGCGACGGATAGATTTGATGCTCTTTAATCAAAACAAAGTCATTTTCGGTTGATGGCGTGGCGTTTTCGTAAGGCGCGATTTTGTTTGGAGAAACTATAATTTGTCCGCGAGAACTTAAATAATAATTTTCATCGGCGCCTTGAAAAAATAACCGAGCTTTTGGCTCCGATTCCTTGATTTCTATTTCCAGTTTTGCCGGAAAAAATTTTTTATCGACTATTAAGTCGGCGACGCGGGAATCTTTTTTAAGCAAATCCGTCAAAAGTTCGGCGTCGAAAACAAGCAAATTGGAACAAGGAAAGAAATGCAGATATTTTTTATTCATTAAAGAATAAATAAGTCCTTTTATCTCATTTTCGGAAAAAAGAGGCGTTTGATTTCTAAAAACGGTTACTTCCGCGCTTTTAATTCGGAAAATAGAAGTAAAGAATAAAACATAACCGACGATTATCAAAAATAGGATTAAGGAAACGGCAAAAACAAACTTTTTAATTTTGTTTTTCTTTCGATTAAGATAATATTTCCGGCTACTGACTTTTCTTGAAGCCCGTTGCTTTGCCCAATATAAATCAGATATTCTTTTGTTTAGATTCGACGTTTTTTTATATTTATATTGGTAGGTCATATATGTTTTTTATGAGAAGAGTGGCTGACATACCACTTGCTTTTGGATTTATAGAAATAGGAAATCCTCTCTTTTTCTTTAAAGCATCTGACTGCCAATCCGATCAGCCGATCTAATAATCGGGGACAGGCCAATCCCGAGGCCTGCCACAGTTTTGGATACATGCTAATGGAGATGAATCCCGGAACTGATTTCCACTTCTTTTAATCCGCTTTTAACTCCTTTTTCAACCAGTATTTTTCGGTCGTATCTGCCGGCCAAAGAAATCGCTGGCGTCAATTCTTGGCGGTTATGCGCTTTAGTAATTCCGACGCTTGACCCGGAGTTGCAAGGTTTAACAAAACGGCGATTTTATATTTTTTTTATCCAGAGCGCCAATAACTGAACGGGCTGAAACTAGAAAAACTTCGTGCTCAAAAGATTTTCCTCCAAAAACGACGCCCACGGTCAATATTTTCCTTTTCTTTTCCATTTGAAAAATTTTAATAAAAGCTGTTTTATTTTAATAAAAAATTGAGGACGAGTCAATGTCGTCCTCAATACCGTTGGATCTTAAATTCTGAGTTGGAAACCGCATTCTGCAAAAACATAGATCCCTCCTGGTTTTCCCGACAAGATGGTTTTATAAGGACCGACCAATAAATAAACATTCATTTTGTCGGATAAACCGAGAAGGACCTCCATGTAGACGGTCTCCTGTTGATACATTCTCAGTATAAGATCGGGTTGACTAAAATAACGCTTTTCCCAACCGGGCAGTACCGACTTCTGGTCTCCAAAGATCAGAGCCAGTTTCCATCCGGGCGAACTTTCGGAAAGAAATCCCGCGGTCATCGACGGCGGCGACAAATAAAGACTTCCCCCAAAAGTTGGCGGTGGCTGGGAAAAAGCTACCGCCGATAAACCGACGAGCAGACAAAGTATCGCCATCACAACGCAACTAAAAGCGGCTAACTTTTTCACGCGCGCACTCCTCCTTTCATTATGAAATATATACTAACTTTTATTTCAAATATTGTCAAGTTCGCGGCGGTGGATTATTAAGCCTTGCCAATTATTATCCTTTCTGTTATACTTAACTTGTAAAGATTCCCACCCTATAGTCAAAATGGGTTTTATGGGGAGACTTGCGTTCATCTTTGCCTTGTTTACATCTATTAGGTGTATGCGGTCGAAACATGGAAAAAGAAAAAACAAAAAAAATCAAAAAAAATAGAAATATGGAAACAAGCAAACTTTACGTTGGAAATCTTCCTTATGCTATAACCGATGATCAGCTAGCCGAATTATTCAAAAAAGCCGGCGAAGTGACCTCGGCTAAAGTCATTACCGATAAATTTTCCGGGCGAAGCAAAGGATTCGGTTTTGTTGAAATGGCTTCGGGGAAAGAAGCGAAAAAGGCCATTGACGAAATGAATGGCCAAATGATTGAGGGTAGGCCGATCGTGGTTAACGAGGCTCGCCCTATGCAAGAGAGACCTTCTCGCTCTTCTTACTAAAAAAGAAAGACGTAACAAAAGGACCATAGCAATTTTGTCAGTGGTCCTTTTGTTTTTCATTTCTTTATTTTTATTTAATTTCAAAAATTTTATTCCTTGATTTCCTCCCTTTTGCCAATCTAAAGTCATGTTTTTGATTTTTGAAGTAATCTTTTAAAATGTCGATTGTTTCTTGATTGGCGGCTCCACCCCTAGGTTTTTCCTTGACCCATACTTGGAAAGAATCGTCTGATTTTTTTACTATCTCCCGTTTTTTCGCTCCGGGAGTAACTTTTACTTTAATAAGCATATTAGCGATTTTTAATAAAATTTTCAACGGAACGGTCGTAAGTCGCTTCTGTTTCGGCTGAAAAAAAGCAAGCTGGTAATTCTTTGTTTAGGCGATGGTATTTTATACATTCGCAGCACATCCCTTTTCTTGGACAATTTAAATAAGTACAAGGACAATTTTTTAAATTTTTCTCTTTTTGGCAATCCATAATATTAACAGGTTAAATGGAAAAAAGCGACCACTTCCCCACTCTGTTTTTTAATCTGATTGTATTTTTTAACGGCTTCATCCGTCGGGATGGCTAATAAATCGACACCGCAGTTTTTTAAGAAATTCGTTAATTTTTCCGTTAATTTAGCCACGCCATACTTTCCCGTGCCAAAGATAACCGTCTTGGGAATAATGGCTAAAAAACTTTCGACGTCTTTTTGATCAAAAATATGGGGCTGGTGTCGTGGCCAAGGGCGCGCTTCGCCGGACAAATCGACAAAAATATCTTGCTTAAAAATTTTTCCATTGATTTTAATTGATCCGAATTTATATTTTTCAATCATAAATTGACAAACTTAAATCGATATCCTAAAATATACCACGGGGCTTTAGTTTAAATGGGAGAGCGACCGGCCTGTTTTAAATTGGCCAGGGAGATACGGGTTCGAATCCCGTAGGCTCCACCAGCAAAGGTCTTTAAATACGTTTAAAGACCTTTTATTTTGGCAGAAGAGCGCATTTTTTAAAACGCTAACCGTCTCTTTTGTGTTTTTTTCTCGATATTTTTCTGAAGACACTCTTCTAGATTTATATTTAATGAGTTCGCCAAACAAGTGAGAGAAAAAATGACATCGGCGATTTCGTCTCCTATTTCTTTTGTTTGTTCGGTTGATTTTTTCTTTTTGGGGCCGAAGCAATGATTGATTTCTCTGGCCAATTCTCCGAGTTCTTCCACCAGAATGGCAATTATGTCCATGGGTTTCCAGTATAATTTTTCAAACTGCTGTATCCAACCATTAATTTGTTTTTTTGTTTTTGAAATTTTTTCATCGTCATAAAGATTGTTTTAAATATTTTTTATTTTTTAATTCTTTGGGTAAATATTCTTGTTTTTCTTTATAATCGTGGTTCGGGCTGTATTTATATCCTTTTCCATAGCCGATTTCTTTCATTAACTTAGTTGGCGCGTTGCACAAGTGCAAGGGTACGGGCAGATTGCCGTATCTTTTCACGTCTTCAGTCGCTTTTTCATAAGCCACATACAAATCATTGGATTTTTTGCATTTCGCCATATAAACCGCGGCTTGGGCTAAAATTACGTTGCATTCCGGCAAGCCGATAAAATGACAGGCCTGATAAGCCGCCACTGCTTGTTCCAACGCCCGAGAATTGGCTAAACCAATATCTTCGGCGGCGAAACGAATTAATCTTCGGGCGATGTATAACGGGTCTTCGCCGGCTTCAATCATTCTCGCCAGCCAGTAAAGAGAAGCGTCGGCGTCGGAACCGCGCATTGATTTATGTAAGGCAGAAATGATATTATAATGTTCTTCCCCGTCTTTATCATAAAAAAGATGGGACTTTTGAAACGCTTCTTTAATGATTTCCGGAGTAATTGGCGTTTTAAAACTGGAAGAAGAAAAAACCGCGTATTCCAGCGTATTCAAAGCGGCGCGAGCGTCACCATTGCTCAGTTGCGCCAAGATTCTGATGACCTCTTCTCTTATTTTTACTTTTAACCCGCCTAGACCCTTTTCTTTGTCTGCCAGGGCCGTTTTTACGATTTTTATTATTTGGTCTTCAGTCAGTTGTTTTAAAATGAATACCCGACAGCGCGAGAGCAAAGCGCCAACCACTTCAAAACTAGGGTTCTCCGTCGTCGCGCCGATTAAAATCACTGTCCCCTTCTCTACATAAGGCAACAAGGCGTCCTGTTGGGATTTATTCCAGCGATGTATTTCGTCAATAAAAAGAATTGTCTGCTTGTTTTTTTTCTTGTTTTGTTCTGCTATTTTAAGAATTTCCCTCAGGTCTTTTAAGCCGCTGTTAACCGCGCTGATTCTCTTGAAATCGGATTTGGTTTTTTGGGCAATTATAAAAGCTAAAGTGGTTTTACCGCTCCCTGGAGGTCCCCAAAAAATAATAGAGGGGAGACGATCGGCTTCAATCGCTCGCCTTAAAAGGGTGCCTTGGCCGATAATTTCTTCTTGGCCTAAAAATTTCTCCAAACAATTCGGCCTCAATCGATCGGCTAAAGGCGTTTTAGTAATAGAGTTGACCATAGTAGGGTTTTATCTCATATCATAACACATCCTAGATTTTTGCCAATAAAATAAAAATTGCGAAGATCTTTATGAGCGATCTTCGCAATTTTTATTCAACCCGCGGAAAATTTTTTTCATTTCATCCCAGAATTTTAGCACTCCGAATTTTGTTTTGAAAAAAAGTATTTCAATTTTCCCCGGAATCTCGCCCCCTTCCTTTTCAAGAAACCGGCCGCATTTCAGACACCGATAAGTCGTCCAAATTTTCCTTTTTTTAAAGTAAAATTTTTCTTCGCGACCGCCGTCTTCGAACATATTCAGGGTGGAGCAAAAAGGACAAAGATGAATTCCCTCGCCTTCAAAAAATTTATTAAAAGCCGCTTCGGTCGCTCCCCATTCTGACAATACTTTTTTTATCTGTTTCGTCGTTTTACTAATAGTTTTAAGAATCCTCTGACGACATTCCGCATATTCGTTATCATTGCCCATTTTTAATCTACCTCCCTTTAGTTATGAATGTAAAATCATTATAGAAAAAATTTGTAATATGTCAATATCTATTTTTTTTCAGTAGTTTTGATAATTTATCAAAGGGTAGAGTATTTGCGATATCTTGTTTTTTCAACCAGCCTCGACGGGCGGTAGCGACGCCAAATTGCATCATGGCAAGAGACTCTGTCCGGTGGGCGTCAGTGGAAATAACCATTTTAATTCCCTTGTTTCTGGCTAAACGGGCTTGAGGAGCGTTTAAATCAAGACGCGCCCAAAAAGCATTTATTTCAAGGAGTATTTCCTTTTGCTTAGCCGTTTCGAGAATTTCTTCCAAATCGCATTTATAACTTTCTCTTTTATTAATCAATCGGCCGGTCGGATGAGCCAAAATGCAGGTGTAGGGATTTTTAATGGCTCGAATTATTCTTTGAGTCATTTCTTTTCTAGACAGATGAAATCCTGAATGGATGGAAATTATGACTAAATCCAGTTTTTTCAATATCTCGTCCGGCAGATACAACTCTCCATTTCTTTTTATATCCACTTCGACGCCGGAAAAAATCTTGAGTCCTTTTATTTTTTTTCTAACTTGTTTAATGGCCTTAAGATATTCCCCTATCCTTTGATTATTTAAACCGTTGGTGACGGCGATTGGCGAAGCATGGTCGGTAATCGCTATATATTCATAACCTTCTTTTTTAGCCGCGACGGCCATAGCCAAAATTGAATCCGAGCCGTCCGACCAATTGGTATGAAGATGCAAATCGCCTTTAATTTGTCTTAAATTGACTAATTTGGGTAATTTATTTTGCGCTCCCGCCTCTATTTCACCTTCGTCTTCCCGGATTTCCGGAGGGATCCACGGCAAACCGATTGCTTTAAATACTTCTTTTTCTTTTTCTCCTCCGATTCTGACAAGACCCTTGGTCTTATACACTCCGTATTCGTTGATTCTCAGTCCTCTTTCCATGCCCAAGCGCCGAATGTGGATATTATGGGACTTAGAACCGGTAAAATAATGCAAAGCGGCGCCGAAACTCTCGGGTTTAACCACTCTTAAATCGATTTCTAACCCGTTTTTTATAATCACATTGGCTTTAGTCGGCCCTTTAGCTAAAATTTTTTGGATTAAAGGCAGTTGAACAAAAAAATCAATTGCCTTTTGAGGAAATTTTGAAGTGACGAGAATATCCAAATCGCCGACAATTTCTTTGGCTCGACGAGCCGAACCGCAAATTTGAATTCGATTAATCAGTTTGGAACGCTTTAATTCATCAGAAATATTCTGAAATAAAAAATAAACTTCGCCTAAGGCGAAGCGTTGGCGGAATTTTTTATAAAGAGAAATGCCGCGCAGAATATTTTTTTCGCTCTTCTCTCCCCAACCTTTTAATTTTAAAAGTCGATGGGATTTAGCTAATTTTTCCAACTGACCAATTGTTTTAACTCTATACTTTATATAAAACAATCCCACCTTTTTTGGTCCTAACCCCTCGACATTTAAAAGGTTTAAAACGCCGGCGGGTATTTTTTTCTCCAATCTCTGGAGGGTCTTGCATTTTCCAGTTTCGATTAATTCTTTGATTTTTTCGGCGATTCCTTTACCGACGCCGGGGATTTGTTCCAGTTTGTTTTGTTGGTAGATCTGAGAAATATCTTTATTCAAATTTTCAATAGTTTGCGCTGACCGTCGATAAGCGATTACTTTAAACTGATTGGCGTTTGTGATTTCCAAAATATCGGCTATTTGCCTTAAAGTTTGAGCAATTTTAAGATTATCCATGATATTTACTCAAGCGAAAAACTCCCTCCCGTTTTCGAGGAATATCTTCATAAAATCGATGAAATTTGTTTGCGAAGAAAAATTAATCTTTTTTGCCAAGAATTCGGAACATTGCAGTTCCGCAAACAGGGCAAACTCCCTTGGCGGCTCGGCGTTTTAATCCCCCCTTGCCTTTCATTTCCACTTCCGTTTCATCTTTCATTTCTTTTTTTTCTTTGCATTTTACGCAATAAGCTTGCATATAAATAATGGTTATTATTAATTAATTAATTAATTAATTATAACATCTTAATTTACTTTGCTTTTATTATAGCAAAAAATCGGCTTTAAACAAGAATATATCCACACCCTAGGAAGATGATTAGTTTTTTTTAGATAATATTTTTAAAAGCGTTTGTTTGCGAACTTCGAAATCTTCTTGATAAACGTTTTTAATTGGTTCGGAACGCTCAAAATTTTGGGACAGAGGATTAACAAAACTTCCGTATTTTTTCATAGCGTAATCCAAATGACAGCCAGTGGAAGTACCGGTCGTGCCGACAAAACCGATTATTTGTCCTTGAGAAACTTTGGCTCCATATTTTATTCCTTTGCCATAGGCGGATAGATGAGCGTAACGGGTGGTATAAACCTCGTTATGCCTGACTTCAATTGTTCGGCCGTAAACATTATTCTTCCAGCCGGCGAAAATGACCGTCCCGGCGCCGGAAGCGGAGACCGGTGTGCCACAAGCGGCAGCGTAATCAATCGCCAAATGAGAAGTATAAGTATGCCAGAGCGGATGGTAGCGGCTTGAACTGTAGCTGGAACTGATATAACGGTAGTTGATCGGAGCTTTTAAAAATTGTCGACGCAAGCAATTTCCGTCTAAGTCGTAATAATCTTCCCGATCATCGGGGTCTTTAAAATAAAAAGCCCAATGATCTTGCCCTTGGTTTTGATAGTGAGCCACTAAAACCTTCCCCGATTTTACCGGCTCCCCATCAAAGTATTTTTTTTCATATAAAACCTCGAATTCATCACCGGCGCGAGCGTCAAAACCGAAATCAATATCCCAGGCGAAGATGTCAGTCATCTCCATGATTATTTTATCTTCTAGTCCGGCTTCTTGGCCGGCCAAATAAAGAGACTCTTTCACTATGCCGAAAGCGCGACTTAATTCCACTTCGTAATTTTTTTTTATTTTTTCAGCTCTCATTCCCTGCTCTGTTTTTTCGACTAATAAATAATTATCTTCGTCGATATCATAAATCATTTTTTCAAATTCATTATTTTTCGGGTCAAAAAAAGTTTTTATTTTATTTCCGGCTTTAATCAAAGTTAAATCGTAATAGTTTTCCGAAATTTTGATAATCTCCTGAACCTCGCTATCGCTTAAACCCAAATTAGCGGCTAAATTTGAAAAAACCTCCCCGCTCCCAATGACATATTCTTTAATATCAAAAGATTTTTCCCCCGTTTTTAAGAAAAAGGAACTATTGGCGGCTGGAAATGATAATTTATTCTTATTATTAGCGACGTTGAAACTTCCGCAGATAATAATCAGGATAAAAACGGATATTAAAACGGCAAAAAAAATCGCGACAGAATCAAATGAAAAGCAAATATCGCGATTTTTAACCGGACGTCGCTTTGTAAGATTCGTTTTACTCATAAAATTAGATCGAAAAATCGGTGGAAAATTCAAATAAACGCAAAAGCCCGCTTGTTTGATTAAAGTCATAATCTCAAGCGAGCTTTTGTGTTTACTGAAATGTTTACTGAGAATAATTTACTTCATCCATTGATATTTCAAATGTCAATTTATCTTTTCTTTTTCTTCGGATGAGCGGCTTTTTTCTGTTTTTTCGGCATTTTTTTAGACTTTTTCATAATAAAAAGATGATTTTAAAAATTTTCTGATTATAAACTTCTCGACCTTTTAAATAATTGTCATTATACAGTGTTTTTTAGAAATGAGCAACAAACCTGTGGATATCTTTTTGTCGACTCGCAGCTAAAATTTTCAAATAACATTGTGATTTGTCGTTTTTCCCAATTTGACAATATCTTCTTCTTTTCCAATTAAAAATAAAATGTCTTCTTCGTCGATCTTATCGTCGGCTTCGGGTAAATAATTTGTTTCTTTATCGGCTTTTTTAATGCCGATTAAATTAATTTTGTATTTTTCGCGCAATTTTAATTGCTTGATGGTTTTACTGATAAATTCTGGCGGAGTTTTCAGTTTAATGGTTGTATAACCGGCTGAAACGGGAACGCAACCTAAGATATTGGTTTCCATGAGTTCTTGGGCGAGGCGTTCGGCCGTTTCTACCGAGGGTAATACTACTCTATCCGCTCCGACCAACTCTAAAATTTTTTCCTCAATTCCGGATGCCGTCCGCATGCCTCTTGAAATCACCCGGGGCAATCCTATTTTTTTTAACAAAGCAGTTGTTAAAACAGTTGATAAAAAATATCTCTCGCCGATGGCCACAATCGCCATATCAAATTTATCTATACCTTGCGTTCTTAACGCTTCTTCGTCGGTAGCGTCAAGCGCTACAGCTGAAGAAACTTTATTTTTAAAATCGTCGACTATTTTTCTGTCTTTATCTATAGCTAAAATTTCTTCCGAGTTATGTTGACTTAGAGTTTGGGCTACAGTTTGACCGAATTGGCCCAAGCCAATGACCACTATTTTATTCATATTTATTCCGTCTTATAATTAAATCGTTTATCTCCAATGTAATATAATATAACATTTATTGTGCCCAAAAACAAGTCGCATTTAAAATATTTTGCGGATGCCAAAAGAAATAACTATCCTAAAACGATTTTTTCCTCGGGATAATTATATTTTTCAACCGCACTCTTGTTAGCTACATGAATAGCGATAACCAAAGGAGCTAAACGACCCCAAAACATTGAAGTAATGATAATAATTTTGCCAATGAGAGAGAGGTCAGAAGTAATCCCTCGCGAGAGCCCTACCGTGCCTAGGGCGGAAATTTCTTCAAAAATAATATCCACTACCTCGCCTTGTTCTGTTTGCAGCAGAATAAAAACGGCAACAATCGCCCAGATTAAAGACAAAAATAAAATACAAAAAGCCTGATTAATAGCGACTCGCGATAAAGTTCTTCTAAATATTCTCACCGACCTAAATCCTTTCATCCAAGATTTTATGGTGGCGAAAATTACGCCTAAAGTTGAGGTTTTAATTCCTCCGCCGGTAGAACCTGGGGAAGCGCCAACAAACATTAAAATAATCAATAAAAGGACGCTAAACGGTGCGAATTTGGCGATGGGTAAAGTATTGAATCCCGCCGTCCGGGCGGTAACCGACTGAAAATAAGAACCGAGTATTTTATTTTTAAAAGACAATCCGGCTAAGGCCGAATTATTTTCCCTGATAAAAATAAAAATGGTTCCGACAATAATCAATAAAATACTGACTACGAGAACCACTTTGCTATGCAAAGAAAGCGAGGATCTCTGACGTTTTATTCTGCGTTTAAGCCATCGCCCTAAATCAAAAATAACCATAAAACCTAAGCCGCCTAAAATAATTAAAGTGGTTATAATCAAGTTGATTCCCAGGTGCCCTTGAAAACGCACAAAATTATCGCCGAATAAAGAAAAACCAGCGTTACCGAAGGCCGAGATTGAATGAAAAACACTTAAATAAAAATTATGCAAATTTAAGCCGAAATAAGGAATGAACGCCCAAAAAAGCAAACCAGCGCCGATTATTTCAATAATAAAAGTTAAAAGCAAAATACCTAAAACCAAGCGTCCAATTCTGCCTAATGTTTCCAAAGAGAAAACATCCTTTAAAAGGATCTGTTCTTTTATTCCTAATTGTCTGCCTAAAATAAGTCCGAAAAAAGTGGTGAAAGTCATTATTCCAAGAGCTCCTATCTGAATAAGAGTCAGGACGATTATTTGTCCAAATCGCGAGAAATCGGTCCCTATATCTTTGACGATTAACCCGGTAACGCAGGTTGCCGACGTTGCGGTGAAAAGAGCGTCGATAAAAGAAATCGGCTTTCCCACCGAAGTTGCCCGAGGCAATAAAAGGAATAAAGTGCCGATTAAAATAAGAATGGCAAAAACCATCGGGATCAGCACAACCGGATTTGACAATCTTCCCCCGATTAAACTGAAATATTTATTCAATCTCCCCAATGAGAGAATAATATAAATAACCAGATACAGCTGAATCCCGAAAGTAGTGATGTTAATTCTGAGAAATTTTATCAAAAAATTTTCTAAAAAATCCGGCGTCGGAAAATGCCGAATCCATCCCAAAATCAAAAGAAAAACAAAAATCAGGATAAAATGACCCTGATTTTCTCTGATAAAAATAGTTCTATTTTGCGCAATAAGCCAACGGCAAAGAAGGCTAAAAATCAAAACGCCGGCCACAATAATTTGGACTTGATGTAAAATAAAACTGAAAGCGGATGAATAAAAACCATATTCCGCTATTAAACTCAAAATAACCAAACCCAGGCAAATACCGACTAATTGCGACAAAAACGTCGAGAATTTAATCCTAAAAGCAGGATTCATATATTTATTTTTAATCCAACATCACCGCCGTACTGATAACCGTGGTCCATAATCCGTCTTTATTGCCCATTGCTGACTGACAAAGATGCGTCGTTTTAAAAATATAACCGCTGGTTTTATAGATTTGTTCACGTTCTTTCCAAGCCTTTTGAGGATCAAATTCTATTCCTAAAGTACTTGCCAGCATTGTTGCGGCTAAATCCTCCGCGTATTCTCCGGATACTTCCGCTTTTTCGCCAAAACCGTGATGTTCGGAAAGATAACCGTAACTATCTTTGTTTTTGGGTGCGGCCACGCCAATGGCGGCCGAAATCAGACGGTTGGGTTCGTTTGTTTCATTTCGAGCCATAACGCAAAAAGTTATTTGTCCCGCTTTTAAATTTTTGACTCCTTCCTTTTGGGAAATGATTTTACAATGAGGGGGTAAAATACTGGAAACATAGACCAAATTGCATTTCTCAATGCCGGCGTCTCTTAGTGCCAATTCAAAGGCGGCTAATTTATCCTTATGGACGCCAACGCCTTTGGTTAAGAATAACTTTGTGAAAGTTAACATTTTAATTATTGATTATCAAATTAAAAATATTTATTTTAGTTGATTATTATAACAAGTATTTTAATCCTGAGCAAGACGCATAAAATTAAAAAAGGGGATCGATTACTCGTTCCCCTGTTTCTTTCTCCAAAACGAAAAATTTTTTTTCAGAGACTTTTCTTTATTATTCTCTGTTTTTACTTCTTTTTCCTTGCACGTTCCGTCGTTTCGGGAAATAAGAAAAGATATATCCATGTTGTCCCGTCGATAAGGGCATTTGCCATCCTTACTACACTCTTTGCATTCCTCTGGTTTTACGTAGATGCTCAAAATTTTAATCTCCCTTATAGGTTTTTCTAGAACATTCCGGACAAAGCTGCCCGGCACCTTCGACGTAGTACTCGGAATACTTACCCCTTCGGTTTATCGGGGTATCTTTAATAAAGGGTAGTTCGCGAAAACATAGCACACAATGCTCGTTTCCGCCGCTATCCATTTTCAAACAATTGTGTTCATCGCCGGCACTCATTTTCCGCTCCTTTCATTGTTTTATAACTCGTTTTAAGTATATCGCTTTTCCGTTTTTTGTCAAGATTTTGTTTTTTTAGGCCCGCGTTCGCTACTCTCTATTTATTTTTACGCTTATCAAGCTCTTTATCTTTTAATATCTTCTCCAGCAGTATTTTAAAATATTCCGTTTCTTCTTTGGTCAGATTTCGGTTGCTCTTTTCAAAAAAATTTCGCTTTATTATTTTCATTCCTTTTTCAATCGAAGTAATATTTTTCGCTCGCCAATAATCAAGATTGCTTTCTTCTAAAACTTTGTCTATTTCCTCGGCGCTCAATCCCCTTTCTCGCAATGTCTCCATCCAACCAAAAACATCGTCATTGGGGATGCCTTCTCTTTGGTTTTCTTTAAAATATTCCATAATCCGAATATCATTTTATTTTTTATTCGGCCTTTAATCAATTTTTTTATAGATATTTCGTTTTCCTCTGTTTATTTTAACACCGATATTTTTAAAAGTCACGCTTATTCGCGTTCTGGCAAACTCTCTTTGAAAACGGGTTTCTCTTGGTAAAATCGGGCAAAAAACCAGTCTGATTGTTCATTTTTTGAGTCCAGCCGTTTTTAAAACCCAATCTTAAAGAATAATTAAAAACTTTTTTAAATTCTTCTTTTCTTATATTTCTATTGATTTCGGGAAATTCCTTCGCTCGATAGACCGGCCGATATTGAGTCATTAAACTAAGACAAAGTCCGGGTCCAAGATCGGCAAGAATTTCCAAAACTCTAAAACTGTTTTTTATTTGTCCGGGTAAAATCAAATGTCTGACGAATATTCCGCTTTTAGCCGTATTTTTCGACAATTTTGGATTGCCGACTTGCGCCAACATTTCTTTAATGGTTTTCTTCGCCTTTTCAACGTAATTTTTCGCGCCTGAATATCTGAAAGCCAAATTTTCGTCTCCGTATTTGAAATCCGGCAAATAAACATCCACTAACCCTTTCAGGGTTTTAATGTCTTCGGCGTTTTCATAAGCGTTGGAATTCCAAATAATCGGGATTTTTAATCCCTTTTCTTTCGCCTTGATAATTGCCTGCCTTATTTGTTTTAGCCAAATGGTCGGGGTGACTAAATCTATATTTAGAGCGCCATTTTTTTGCAATTTTAGCATCGCGGCAACCAACTCATCAATGCTGTATTTTTCCCCTAAATTCTGCTGGGAAATCTGATAATTCTGGCAATAAACGCATCTTAAATTACAGCCGGAAAAAAATATCGCCCCAGCTCCCCTCTTCCCGACTAAGGGCGGTTCTTCGCCGAAATGCTTACCGATCCAAGCGATTTTTACAAAATTAACCGTATTTGTAGGCATATTTCCATATTTATTTCAATTCCAACAAATCTAAATCGAGATGTCAAGATTACATTCTAACTAAACGCTTTATTAAATTTAAAAGGGCATTATAATAAAAAGTATGGAAAAAATCTTGATTGCTAGTGCCAATCCCCATAAACAAAAGAAATTGAGAGAAATTGTCAAAGATTTTTTTAAATCCGTTATTTTAGATTTACCGAAAATAAAAGAAACCGGACAAACTTTTCGGGAAACGGCCGAGAATAAAGCCAAAAAATATTCCAAGTGGTTTAAAGGTTGGGCGGTGGCGACCGACGCCGGAGCTCGGATTCCGGGACTTAAAAATTGGAACTCCTTGCGGACACAGCGTTTCAGTCAAGGCGACGTTTAAAAAAGATAAATGTCTTGCTTAAGATGATGAAAAATAAAAAAATCGGGACATCTTTTGGGATGAAGCCCTAGCTCTGGCCTATAAAGAAAAAATAATTTTTTCGACTCAAGTTTCGGCTCTGCCGGCTAAATTGCAGAAATCATTTAATTCTGAAAACTACGAAAAGGGCCACTGGCTAGATTCTCTTTGCTTTTTTCCTCAATTTGGCAATAAAAATTTTTTTAATTTGACGCCGAAACAAAAAAAATCAGCCGAAAATTCCTGGACTAAATTAAAAAAGAAATTTGTCGATTTTTCCAAAAAAAACCCTTCGCGTTTGAATATTTAAATTAAAACACCATTCTTTTATTGAAAAATTATCAATTTAATGTCGCCGTTACGGCGACTTTTAATTTTCCGCCTGTTTTTTTAGAGTAAAACTATTAATAGTGTTGTAAAATTCTTTTTTGTATTCTTGCCAGCTGTCTTTCACTGTGTTAAACGACATTACCCAAACATCGTCCCCTTCTCCTTTTATCATCGCCATCAAGACATAAAAATTTACCCCCTGTTGGGTTAATTCCGCTTCCAAAGTAAAAGTTGGCCGACCATTCACGCTTAACTCCTCTTCTTTGGCGAAGACGACGCTTGGAACGGCTTGTCGCAATCCATTTTTGGCGCTCTGCAAATAATCCCCCAGGGTTCTGTTCTGAAGAGTATCGTAAACTACCGCCAGATAGGTTTTAAAATTAATTTTCTGAGCGGCCGGGTCAGTAACGTTTTCTTCAATATTGACAGCCATCGCCGAGATTCCGATGCCGGCTTCGGCCCTTTGCCAGCCCTTTGGGAGATTAACAGAAAAGTCGTCTGTCGCTAATTCGGATTGCGCCACTAATCCCCCGAACATCAATTCTTTCCGCTTTAAATAATTGATACCGAACGCAATTCCCGCGATAATAACCACGACGACCAAAATCAAAATAACGTTTTTGATGTTCATAATTTCAAGATTAATCGCTTATTATATTTATTTAAATTCCAACAAAAGTTTCGCCGTCTTGTTTTCAATCACTAATTTGGCTTTCTGATATTTGTCGCTTTGATATAAAAAGCCGAAATATTCGTCCAATTCTTTATTTATTGGTTTTTCTACCCATTTCGCCGGCACTTTTAAGCCATAATATTTCGCTTTTAAGATTCTCAGGCCTATTTTATTTTTCAAAGGTTGAGCTTCGAAATAAAATTTTCCTTTCAATATTTTTTTAAAAACCGCCTGAAAAGTAAAATAATTTTCGCCTAGGACTATTTTAAAATCTTTGGCTGGCGAATTTTTGTATTTTTTGCTTTCGCTGTTGAATAAAGAATTGGCTTCGTTTTCAGTCAAAGAAAAATAGTCTTTATTTGCCATAACCAATTCAATGTTTTGATTTTCAAACGATTCCTGCCATTTTTCAAGTTTAGTTGCTAAAGTTGTCTCTTCCGCTTTGGCAATCAAAGGCAGAAGAAAAAGAAGGATCAAGATAAATATTTTTTTAGTCATATTTTTTATGGTTATTTATTTATTTTGAATATTTTCCCATGCCCGGGAATTATCCAATCGGCCATTTTCAAAATCATTTTTCTGCTTTTTTCAAGCTGTTTTTTATCGCTGGCATACGGATCGTCTTCGGGAAAATTTTTTCTCCAAAAAACGTCGCCGCAAACGGCCACGACCCCCTTGTCGGTCTTTACTAAAAGAGTCAGGGAATCATAATTATGCCCCGGGGTTTTAATTATCCGAATGTCGTCGGTAAAATGTTCAACCCAATCTTCCACTGTATTTTTGTCCCATAAACCCCAATATTCCAAAGTTTTGGCCTTAGGAAACATGCCAATATTCCGGTAATGGTCAAGATGCGAATGGGTAATGCAAACAATATTGATGTCGTCTATACCCAGCCCTTGTTTTTTTAATTTATCGACAAGTTGCGCTTGACTCTCCAAAACGCCCGGATCTACCACCATGACCACCCCTTTGTCTTTCACTAAAGTGATGGTCGGACAGGTCTTTTCCTCTCCGCTTGCTCCCACGGCTTCCGCCGACGTATA
>Ga0209609_10000165_pt1 | contig 39874 bp, 32 predicted proteins | sample LakKivw325mmetaG_FD_184136 | JGI IMG/M metagenome (GOLD analysis project Ga0209609, IMG submission 184136) | Anoxic lake water microbial communities from Lake Kivu, Rwanda to study Microbial Dark Matter (Phase II) - Lake Kivu water 325m metaG... | ecosystem: Environmental > Aquatic > Freshwater... | reverse complement strand
TCATGTACTTATGCTCAGCACGTCTCCTATAAACGTCATCCAGACGCTTAATAAACCTGTCAAAACACTGGAGGAGCTTAAGGGGCTAAAACTCAGAGGTACAGGGAGGCTCGGGGACATAGTCAAAGCCCTTGGAGCTACACCAATTCCTATTGAGACACCTGATCTTTACGATTCGCTAAAAAGGGGTGTTATTGAGGGTGCATTGCTTCCCCTCGAAACATTGAAGGGTTTTAAAACAGGTGAAGTGCAAAAATACGTTACTGCATCATGGAAGGTAGGAAGCGCCTATTGTTTCTATGTGCTCATGAATAAGCAAAAATGGGATAGCCTTCCTTCAGATGTTAAAAAGGTCATTAACGAATTTTCCAAAGAGTTTACCGAACGATGGACAGTTGAGTGGAACAAGATAGATATTGAAGGCTGGGAGTACTTTACAAAACAGGGTGGCCAGATTCTGCCTATCTCCGATGCCGAGGCTGCCAGATGGATAAAAGCTACTCAGCCTGTTATCGACGATTATAAGAAAGACCTGATCTCCAAGGGCTATAAGGCCAATGAGATCGATGGCTGGGTAAGCTTTGTAAAGGAACGTATCGAATACTGGAAGGGTCAGGAAAAGGCTAAGAATATACCGACAGCGTATCAGTATTAACGAGTGTTGATCCTGACTTAGCATAGTAGGGGCCAACGTGGTAATGTATCATTATCTTGTGTCACGTAAAGAAAATGGGGTACACTCCTGATATATCGACTAAAATCCATCTTTTAGAAGGAGGTACCCCGGTAAAGCAAATAGTAATAAAGAATCTATCATAGGCAATGAAAATGGTAAAGGAGATGAATGTGACCTCACTTGCCCCAATATGTCCTTAACATTGCCCATGTCATATGATAGAAATGTTTATATCAACCAGTCAAAAGGAGAACAAACATGGCAGTAAAAACAGCAAAGCCGGTCAGGAAAAAGGCTATTGAGACGCGTAGCATCAGCCTCACCATCAATGGGCGAGTTTACGAGATGGAAGTGGGAAGCAAGCCTGATCAGGTTGAGCCCTCCCACACGCTTGCTCATACACTGAGAGAAACGCTCGGCCTTATTGGTACCAAGGTATCATGTGATCATGGTGCCTGTGGATGCTGCACTGTTCTGATGGATGGCAAGGCAGTACTTTCCTGCATGACCCTCACCGTCGAATGCGACGGGAAGAATGTGATAACGATCGAAGGCCTGGCCGATCCAAAATCAGGCAAGCTTGATCCCATCCAGCAGGCTTTTATAGACGAGACTGCTTTCCAGTGCGGTTATTGCACGCCCGGCATCATCATGAGTGCAAAGGCACTGCTTATGGAGAATCCCTCTCCCACGGAAGATGAAGTGAAGGAAGGCCTGTCGGGTAATTTCTGCCGGTGTATCAGCCACTACCAGGTTGTGAAGGCCGTGATGGCAGCATCTACACAAGAGAGGTAGACAGATGAAAGAAGATTACAGATATATCGGCAAAGTATCACCGAGGAGAGATGCCCGGGACATTGTGACGGGTAAGACAACTTTCCTCACCGACAGGAAGATGCTCGACATGCTCTACGGCAAGGTGCTGCGAAGCCCGCATGCTCATGCGATCATAAAGAAGGTTGACAAGAGCAAGGCCCTCGCGTTGAAGGGGGTGAAGGCTGTTGTTACATGGGAAGACGTGCCGGATTGGAGAGGAGGCACACCCCGTTATACGCGTATAATGGACCGGAAGGTGCGTTGGGTGGGCGACGCCGTGGCCCTTGTGGCTGCCACAAGTGAGCAGATAGCCGAAGAGGCTCTCAGCCTTATAGACGTAGAATACGAAGTGTTGCCGGCAGTACTGGATATGGAAGAGGCCCTGAAGTCTGGTGCACCCCAGCTTTATGATGAGTTTCCCGGAAACGTTGTAACTCCCGGTGTTCCCTTTTTTGGTCCCAAAAACTTGGAAGAAGTAGTCATGGGAGATGTGAAAAAGGGCTTTGCCGAGGCTGATGTGATTACGGAAGGCACTTTTGGGTATGAGGGTTTCCCAAATCCCATACCGCCCGAATCTCCCGGCGCCATAGCGATGTGGGAGGAGCCGAACAAGGTCCACCTCCTGGTCTCGAATCAAAGCCCGTATATGGACAAGATCCTCCTCTGGCACATTATGGGAAGAAAGGTCGATGTAAGAACCTGCGGCGGTCCTGTGGGAGGAAGTTATGGGTCAAAGCAGATGTCCTGGGTGACTCAGTGCCACGCAGCGCTTCTGAGCAAGGCAACCGGCAAGCCGGTAAAGCTTTGCATGACCAAGGAGGAGCACCTGGCGGCATTTGTCACAAGGCCGCCATCTCGCATGAAGGCCAAAGTAGGAATGAAGAAGGACGGCACGGTCACGGCAGTCCAGGGCAAGTGGCTCATCGATACAGGCTACTACTCTATGACCACCCAGTCGCAGATTGCCGTCGGCTGCGGCGAGGTACAGATCGCCGTCCAGTGTCCCAACTGGGACTTACGGCCTACAATAGTCTGTACAAACCGGAGCGCTTCGGGCATAGTGAGAGGCTTCGGAGGTCAGGAGCTGAAATGCTGCCTCCTCCCCCTCATCAGTCTCGCCATGGAAAAGCTGAACCTCGATCCCTTTGAGGTCCTGAAGAAAAACTTCGTTAAGCCAGGACAAGGATATATCTGGAGGGACGGTATCTGGTACACTTACAGGGGTGCTGACTATTCAAAGGCCATGAATGAAGGTGCACGGGTCTTCAATTGGAAGGCAAAATGGAAGGGATGGCTAAAACCGAGCGCCGTGAACGGCCCCAAGAGAAGAGGCATAGGCGTAGGCGCCCACGGAAATGCCGACATCGGCGAGGATGCCTCAGAGGCTCACGTGCGCCTTTTCCGGGATGGAACGGCCATGCTCTTCTCCTGCCTGTCAGAACACGGAACAGGCCAGACCACCAATTTTCTCAAAATGGTTGCCGAGACGCTCAAGTTGCCCCTGGAAAGAATTTCTTTGTCAGCCCCTGACTCGGCAATTAACCCGTATGAATTCGGTCCTGCGGGTTCCCGCGGTACTTATACGATAGGCTCTGCTGCTATACGGGCCGCTGAGGATGCGAGAAAAAAACTGCTTGAGCTGGCAGCGCCGAAGCTCAATGCAGACCCAGCTGACCTGGAACAGGTGGACGGCCTGATTTTCTCCAAAAGCAATCCGGAAAAGAAGATCCCCTGGCTTGCAGCAATGGGTCCGGACAGAACGATTACGGGCTACGGCCGATTTGAACCGGATTATTCATTCACCAATTTCATGATGTGCTTCGTTGAGGTAGAAGTCGACACAGAGACGGGAAAGGTCTCCTTGATCCGGGTTTTGAACGCTACAGATGTAGGCAAGATCATTGACCCCCAGGGTCTTGAAGGGCAGCTCAACGCCAGCCTCGGTTCGGCAGGGATTGATACTGCGATCTTCGAAGAAACCATCCTTGACCGCTCAACAGGCCGTATACTGAATTCCAATATGATCGATTACAAATGGAGGACCTTTTCCGAACTGCCCATTATGGACAGGGTTACTCTTGAAACCCCTGTTGATACTCACCGGTTCCACGCATTCGGCGTTGGCGAGATAGCTCCTTCCCCGGGGCCATCGGCTGTGCTTATGGCTGTATCTAATGCCATCGGCACCTGGATACACGAATACCCTATAACGCCGGACAAAGTATTAAAGGCTCTCGGAAAAATAGGCGATGCACACAAAGGAGGTTCGAAATGAAATCATTCACCCACCACAATGTACGGTCAATCAGGGAAGCGACCAGACTCCTCAAAAAATATAAAGGAAAAGCTAAGGTCAGCGCCGGGGGTACAGACCTGATTGGTGCCTTAAAGGAAAAGAGCCTTCCTGAGTACCCGGAAGCGATAATCAACATAAAGACCATTGATGGATTGAGCTATGTAAAAGAAGATGAAAAAGGCCTCAAGATAGGGGCCCTTACAAAACTATCGGAAATAGCAGATTCATCGGTCATCAAGGAAAAATACCACTTGTTATCCGAAGCGGCGAAGTCCGTGGCCACCCCCCAGGTTCGCAACATGTGCACTATCGGCGGGAACCTGGCCCAGGACGTGCGATGCTGGTACTATCGGTATCCCGACCAACTTGGCGGCGCCATCAAGTGCCTGCGCAAAGACGGGAAGAGCTGCAACGCCCTCATGGGGGACAACCGGTATCACTCTATATTCGGAGCAGCAGCCCTCACCGAATATCCCTGCACCACACATTGTCCGGCCAAGACCAACATACCGACCTATCTGGGTAAAATCAAAAAGGGCAACCTCGCCGAAGCAGCTCGGTTACTGATAGACTTCAATCCACTACCTGCTGTCACCGGCCGGGTATGTCCCGTTTTTTGTGAGCCCGAGTGTAATCGAAGTGAACTGGATGACGCCGTGGCTATTCATTGCATCGAGCGCGGCGTAGGTGACCACATGCTGGAGAGACCGGGCGACTATTTCACACCGCCCAAAACCGAGACCCGGAAGAAGGTGGCAGTCATAGGCTCAGGCCCGGCAGGTCTTGCAGCAGCCTTCTATCTGAGAAGGTCCGGCCATTCGGTTACTGTATATGAAAGGCTTCCCGAGGCGGGAGGCATGCTTCTCTACAGTATTCCACCCTATCGCCTGCCTAAAGATGTGGTAAAGAAGCAGGTCCAAGCTCTTAAAGGCATGGGGATCAAGTTTGAGCTTGGAGTAGATGTGGGCAGCGATGTGGCCCTCACCGACCTTAAGCAGCGCTTCGATGCAGTATTTCTGGCCGGTGGAACCTGGAAGAGCCTCCAATTGGGGGTTCCGGGAGAAGATGCCAAGGGCGTCTATTATGCGCTGGACTACCTGAAACGCATCAATGCAGGGGAAAAAGTCCCCCTGGGTGGGAAGGTGATCGTAATCGGCGGCGGCAGCGTGGCCGTCGACTCAGCCAGAACAGCCAGGAGGCTCGGGGCGGCAGAAGTGCATCTTGTCTGCCTCGAATGCCGCGAACCCGGTTCCAAGGACAGCATGCTGGCCCTTGACAGCGAAATCCGGGAGGCCGAGGAAGAAGAAATGATTATCCATCCTTCTCTCGGCGTGAAAGAAATAATTGCAAAGGACGGCAAAGCCACAGGCATCGAAACAATTGCCTGTATATCGGTTCGCGAACCAGACGGCACCTTCAATCCCCGGTATGACGCCGCCTGCTCCGCGGTGAGCCTGCGGGCAGAGAGTATCATTGTCGCTATCGGCCAGACCAGTGAGCCATCTCTTGCAACAGCATCCAAGAAAGGCGGCAAGGCAGTCTTTGCCGGTGGTGATATGCTATCCGGGCCGTCTACTGTTATTGAGGCAGTGGCATCGGCCCGACAGGCAGTCTTGGCAATGGAGTCTTTCCTCGGAGGAGATCAACCCTTAGAAGAGCCAAGCAAAACAGGCTCGAAATTTATTGATTCCTCTTTTGAAGCAATACCCCGCGCCATAATTTCTGAACTGTCGCCGTCAGAGCGGGTAAAAGGCATCAATCTTGAGGATATGCCTGGTCTCAGCATAAGCGAGATCGAGACAGAAGCGCGTCGGTGCTTCAACTGCGGATGCGTTGCCGTAAGCCCTTCTGATGTGGCCATATCGCTGGTCGCCCTGGACGCAAAAATCAAGACTACAAAAAGAACTGTAACTGCTCAGCAATTCTTCAATACCAGCGCCACAGAATCGACGATACTCGGACCCGATGAACTGATAACGGAAATTCAGATTCCAAAGCCGCCTGTGGGGGCTCGACAGAACTATCTGAAATTTACCCTGAGAAAACCCGTTGATTTTGCCATCGCCAGCGTGGCATCGGTGATTACCATTAAAAACGGCATTTGCACGGATGCCCGTATCACCCTGGGGGCGGTCGCTCCCGAACCAGTGAGGGCGAGGAACGCTGAAGAAATTCTAAAAGGCCGTGCCATTGACGAGGCCAGAGCTACCCTGGCTGCGGCAGAGGCTCTTGGGGGCGTAAATCCCCTGCAAAAAAATGCGTACAAGGTGGAGATTGCAAAAACTCTCGTGAAGAGGGCTATATTAGGTTGATATGATCTTATGAATGTGCGATAAAATAATGTGACTGTCGGAATGGGATCTCTTCCTGTTCCGACAGTCACATACTATTCAGTCTCTGGTCTGTCCTGTCTGTCTATTCAAAAAGGCTTTCATGACCATACGGGCTAAACAGACTGAATGGACTGATAGATCGTACAGATTGAACAGACCGAATAGACTGAATAGTCTACAAAAACAAAAGGAGGGGGCCCCATGCCAATAGATGGATTCGAGCCGTATAAGCCGGAAGATACAGAGAGATATACCAAATACAGATGGTGGTTAGGCATCACATGGGGAGACATGCTTGACAAGGGGAGCGACCTTTATCCGCAAAAAGAAATCCTTGTAGATGACACCAATAGACTGACCTATAAAGAACTGCGGGAAAAGGTTGATAAATTGGCCATAAGTTTTATAGAGCTGGGGATCAAGGAGCGGGACTTCGTTCTCATCCAGATCCCGAACTGGCATGAATTTATCATCGCCTTTTATGCGCTGCAGAAAGCCGGAGCCATAGTCGTTCTGCTCGTACCGCGCCATGGGCTTACTGAAATCAATTACCTTTGTAGTCTCACCCATCCAGTAGCATGGATCGGTCCTGACCGCTACAAAAACACCGACTATCTGACGCTTATAAAAAGCGTCATAGAGAACAACAGAGAGCTAAAACACATTATTTCGGTCAGAGCGCCTGAGAATAAAGCGTTTATTCCTTTAGAGAAGTTGATAGATGAGGGCAAGCTGACCGCAGCCAATCTTGAGGCCCTCGCAGCAAGACGTCCGGATCCAATGGAAGTATCGATAATACTCCCTACCGGCGGCACAACAGGCCTGCCCAAGGCTGTTCCCCGGACACACAACGATTACATTGCGAGTGTGGAATACCATACGAAGGCATGGGAAGTAACGAGCGATGACGTTATGCTAACCGCCGCGCCGGTAAGTCATGCTCAGGCTATACACAACTGTGTCGGTGGCGCCTTTTTCAACTATGCCAAATATGTGCTCACCGATTCAACAAACGCCAAAGACATATGCAGGGTCATAGAGCGGGAAAAGGTGACGGCATTTCCTACGGTACCAGCCCTTGTCCAGAGGATTGTCGAGCTCGACAATCTAAAAGATTATGACCTCAGCTCCCTTAAAAGGCTTTACGCAGGCGGCGCACCAAGCACACCGGAGTTGGTTAAAAGCGTCTATGAGAAAATAGGTTGTAAGTTCGTAAACACTCTCGGCTCTTCTGAGGGGCCTGGCGCCATGACGCGCCTTGATGCCGATTTTGAAACTATTTGCACCTCTGTAGGCAAAAAAGATTGTCCTTATACAAAGGCCAGAATCATAGACCAGTATGGGCAGGAAGTCCCTCCCAACAAAGAGGGTGAGCTTACCATGAAAGGGCCGAACATTTTCAACGGTTATTTCAAATCAACAGAAGAGAACAAGCATATATTTACAAAGGACGGTTTTTTTAAGACAGGAGATCTGGCAAAGATTGACGAGTCCGGTACAATCACCATTACCGGCAGGATTAAAGAGACAATCCTCCGGGGGGGCGAAACAATCAGCGCCATAGGGATCGAGCGATTGATCAGCTCCCATCCTGCTGTTACGGAAGCTGCAGTCATAGGTATGCCGGATAAGGCTCTCGGCGAACGTATATGCGCCTACATCAAGCTCAAACCAAGGACAACACTTACCTTTGAGGAGCTTATTACCTATATGAAGGGGATCGGGGCCTCTTTACTCCAACTACCGGAGCGGGTTGAATTCATCAATAGCATGCCCCTCACGAAGGTCGGTAAGGTAGACAAGAAAGTCTTGAAAGAGGACATCCAAGGGAAGCTGGGTATGTGATACCAAAGAGCAAACAAAGGTTAAGGTTGTATGACCTGTCCCCTAAAAATAGTACAACCTGAGAATATAAGTTTTGTATACTATTAAACATATAACGAAGGAGGGACAGGTCACAACCCCTTTCCTGCATCCCACAAAAACAGCTTAATAGCCGACCAGTGGTGCAAAGAGGTAGAGAAGCAGAAAATTACAATTAAACCGGACAATCTCTTTAAAGTTCTGTTATATCTGTTATAATAGTGGGACACAATGAAAGATACACTTATATGGATGTTTCAGGAAAGCCTTAAAAAATATCCAGAAGTACCCTGTTTTTTACAGAAGAAAAATGGCCATTATAGAGCGATAAATTTCAGAGAGGCTTGGGGAAAAATATATGAGATTTCAAGGGGCCTTTTATCTCTCGGTGTAAGAAAGGGTGATAGGGTTGCAATTCTATCGGAGAACTGTATTGAATGGGCCCTGATTGATATGGCAATAATCCATATAGGCGCCATCAATGTCGCAATATACACAACCCTCCCCCCTGAACAGATGGAATATATCTTATCAGATTCAGGTGCAGGATATATATTTGTTCAGGATATCAAACTCCTCGAAAAGCTAAAACGTTCGAAAAGGAACTTCGACAATCTTCGTGTAATAATGATGGGATCTGTATCTGAACCTACAGATGGAATACTGGATTTTGAAACATTCCTCGGGATGGGTAGCTCCTTGCCCCTTGACAATACCAGTTTCGATAGGCTCTGGATGGATATAGAACCTGACGAACCCGCAAGTATCATCTATACATCCGGCACAACAGGAGAACAGAAGGGTGCAGTTCTTACACATTATAACTTTATCTCTAATGTAAGCTCATGCAAAGATGTTCTTGTCTTCAAACCCGGTGAGATTATGCTATCAGTTCTTCCACTAAGCCATGTGTTCGGCCGCCTTGTTGAACATTACCTCACCCTCTCATGCGGAACAACGGGAGTGTATGTCGAAAATCTTCTCAATCTCAGAGATATTATAAGAGAGGTTAAACCCCATTATATGTGTGTTGTTCCAAGGGTTCTTGAGCTATTTAATGAAGGGCTCTCAGAGGCGATAGATAAAGAAAAAACCCTAAAAAAAATATTTCTCAGGTTCGCTCTATCCATCGACAGAAACCGTAACAGTATTACGTGGAACATTTTGAACAGGATTATATTTAAGAATATACGTATAGCAATGGGGCTTGGTAGATTAATCTTTTTTATCTCTGGTGGCGCAGCACTAAAGAAAGAGATTGCCCAGTTTTTCTATAACCTGGGCATAACAGTACTTGAAGGTTATGGTTTAACAGAGACTTCACCTGTTATTTCTGTGAATCGTCCAAAATGGATAAAATTTGGAACTGTAGGCAAACCCCTGAAGGATGTTGATGTGAGGATAGCAGAAGATGGTGAGATACTCGTGAAAGGTCAAAATGTAATGAAGTGTTATTACAATAAACCAGATGAGACATTAAGTGCAATAGATCCGGATGGATGGTTCCATACAGGCGATGTTGGTGAGATTGATAGTGATGGTTTCTTAAAAATAACAGACAGAAAAAAGGATATAATAGTTCTTGCAAATGGAAAAAAGGTAGCACCGCAACCCGTTGAAGCAAGATTGAAAGAAAGTCCTTATATTTCTGAAGCTGTTCTTTTTGGAGATGAAAATGGAAGGATCTCTGCTGTTGTTGTCCCTGATTTTAAAAGACTTCAAACAATGGTAAAAGAGCAAAAAATCGATACCCCTTTAAATGATGTTAAAGGAATTGTAAGGAACAAAGAGATTGTAAAACTTATACGGAATGAAATATCCAGGTTGACCAATGGGTTTTCTGATTTTGAACACCTGCATCGCCTATACATTATGGATAGAGAGTTTTCTGTTGAAACCGGCGAGATGACACCAACAATGAAGGTGAAAAGACACATGGTTAAAGCAATGTTTTCAAATGTACATCACGCTTCACATTTTGGTAAGGAATAATAACAGGTTATCCCTGCACTATCCTTTTTATTAAGTACCCATTTTCACAAATTAATCTTGACGAATCCAGAGAATAAGGATTATATTCTTTATATCAGCAGGTATTTACAGGAGAAATAAAATGCCCATATACGAGTACAAGTGTAAAAATTGCGGAAAGATATTTGAAATATTCCAAAAAATAGGGGATGAACCATTGAAGGTGTGCCGTATTTGCAGTGGCCCACTCCACAAATTAATCTCCCAATGCTCTTTCCATCTGAAGGGCACTGGGTGGTATGTAACTGACTATAAAAAACCAATTGACTCTGTGGGGCATGGCGTAAACGGTGGAAAGCATGCAGTGAAAAAGGAAGAAAAAACAGAAACAAAAACAGAAGTGAAGGCAGACGTTAAGCAAGAAACTAAAACAGAAACAAAAAAAGAAGGTACTGCCCATACTGGAGGACAGGATGAAAAAAGGCGATAAGGTAAAATTTACATTCGCAAAAAAAGAGATGGAAGGGCAGGTAGAAAAGGTATTTCAAAAAACTGTTTATATAAAGGCCAACTTCTCAAAAGACAAGGATAAGATTGTAAAGAGAAAGATAAAGGATATCAAGGCGTAAAATGTAGCTTAGAGCGTAGAGCTTAGAGTTTTAACTCTTAGCGCTTGGCTCTCGGCTCTTTGCTCATAGCCCTCTGTTGATTTTATAAGTAATAATCCTGCAAGGCCTTGACTCGAAGGCCTCCTTTCCTCATGCTCTCTATGGCATTCACTACTGCCTGTGAACCAGACAAAGTAGTTGTGTATGGAATTTTATATTGAACTGCAGTAGCTCTAATAAGTACCTCATCCATCTTCGGGTTTCTTCCACTTGGTGTATTGATTATCAAGTGAATCTCGTCATTTTTTATCATATCAACGATATGGGGTCTCCCTTCAGAAACCTTGTTGACAAATTTCACTTCTATACCATTGTTGATAAGTACCTTTCCGGTGCCTCTTGTTGCATATATTTTAAAACCAAGGTCAGATAACTTCTTGGCAATAAAAACAATGTTCCTCTTATCCTTATTTTTTACACTTAAAAAGACATTCCCCTCAAAAGGAAGGTTCTGACCGGCACCCAGTTGGGATTTTAAAAAGGCCGCACCAAAATTGAAATCAATACCCATTACTTCACCGGTGGACTTCATTTCGGGACCCAAGATGGTATCCACCCCGGGAAATCTGTTGAAGGGAAAAACAGATTCTTTCACTGCTACATGTTTTATCTCAACCTCTTTCTCAATACCAAGGTCTTTCAATTTCATGCCAACCATCAATTTTGCAGCTACCTTTGCCCACTGGACACCAGTTGCTTTGCTCACGAACGGGACAGTTCTACTTGCCCTCGGGTTTACCTCCAGCACATACACAACATCATTTTTTACAGCATACTGGATATTTATGAGACCTATCACATTAAGCTCCATTGCAAGTTTATAGGTATAGGACTTTATCTTCTCTATAATCTTATCATCAAGTGAATAGGGAGGTAATGCACACGCACTATCCCCTGAATGAATTCCTGCTTCTTCTATATGTTCCATGATACCTGCAACCACACACCTCTCTTCATCCACAACAGCATCCACATCAATCTCTATGGCATCCTCAAGAAATTTATCTATTAAAATAGGGCGCTCAGGAGAAGCATCTTTTGCCTTTTCCATAAAGGATTCAAGGTCGATCTCAGTGTATACAATCTCCATCGCCCTGCCACCGAGCACATATGACGGCCTGACAACAACAGGATAGCCTATCACGCCTGCAACCTCCCTCGCCTCTTCAAATGATATGGCTATGCCATTCTCGGGCTGTGTAAGGTTAAGCTTCTTCAGCAGGGTTTTAAACTTATCCCTATCCTCCGCAATATCTATGTTTTCAGGGGCAGTGCCTATGATGTTCACCCCTGCATCTTTTAATGGTACTGCAAGGTTTAGTGGCGTCTGGCCGCCAAACTGTACAATCACGCCGTCAGGATTTTCCCTCTCTACGATATCCAGCACATTTTCAAAGGTAAGGGGTTCAAAGTATAATTTGTCTGAAGTATCATAGTCGGTACTCACTGTTTCGGGGTTGCTATTGACCATTATCGTTTCATAGCCAAGTTCTTTCAGTGCAAAGGCCGCATGGACGCAACAGTAATCAAACTCTATGCCCTGCCCTATCCTGTTTGGCCCACCTCCCAATATCATAATCTTTTTCCTATCTGAATCCCTCGATTCATCCTCAAGTTCATATGTCGAGTAGTAATATGGTGTATAAGCCTCAAATTCTGCAGCACATGTATCCACAAGCTTGAATACACCTTTTATATCCTTCCCTAACCTCCATGCCCTTAACTCAACCTCATCCTGCCCGAGGATATTTCCAATCTGTTTATCAGAAAACCCAAATTTTTTCGCCTGCCCAACCAGTCTTTCAGGAAGACCATTTTGAGAATCGGCAAATATGGGTAAATCCTTTTTATAGATTTCAAGCTCCCTTTCACACTCCACAATCTCTTCTATATTTTTCAGAAACCACCTATCGATGCCTGTAAGGTTGTAAATCTCATCTATATCAAATCCTGCCCTCAGGGCATGACGTATGTAAAATACCCTGTCCTTATTGGGTATTATGAGTTTCTGCCTTATATACTCAGCATTGTTGATACCAGGAAGTTTATCATCTGTAATTCCATAACATCCTGTCTCGAGGGACCTGAATCCCTTCTGCAGTGCTTCCTTGAATGTTCTTCCTATTGCCATTGCCTCCCCGACCGACTTCATGGAAACGGTCAGTGTTTCATCAGCCCCCTTAAATTTCTCAAACGTAAACCTTGGGACCTTCACCACACAATAATCAATAGTTGGTTCAAAGGATGCCGGGGTCTTCTTCGTTATATCATTCGGTATTTCGTCAAGCGTATATCCTATTGCAAGCTTTGCAGCTATTTTTGCGATAGGGAAACCAGTAGCCTTCGATGCGAGGGCCGAACTCCTCGATACCCTTGGATTCATTTCTATCACTACCATCCTTCCATCATCCTGATTGATAGCAAACTGTATATTTGAACCACCTGTTTCAACACCTATCTCCCTTATTATACGAATAGCTGCATCCCTCATATGATGATACTCTTTATCGGTAAGTGTCTGTGCAGGAGCAACCGTAATGCTGTCACCTGTATGTATACCCATGGGGTCAAAGTTTTCAATAGAGCATATAATCACAACATTATCCTTTTTGTCCCTCATCACCTCAAGTTCATACTCCTTCCATCCTATCACAGACTCTTCTATAAGGATTTCGCTGATCATGCTGCTCTCAAGTCCTCTCTGGGCAAGGACTTCGAACTCCTCAATATTATAGGCAATTGATGCCCCTGTACCTCCGAGTGTGTAGCTTGGCCTTATTATTAATGGGAAACCAATCTCTTTCGCCACCTTTCTCGCATCATCCATATTATAGGCAAGACCGCTTCTAGGAACTTCAAGACCAATTCTTTCAATGGCCACTTTGAACTCCTCCCTGTCTTCTGCCTTTTTGATAGCCCCATAATTTGCCCCGATTAATTCAACATTGTATCTCTCAAGAATACCCTTTTCAAAAAGGATAGTCGCAAGATTCAAGCCTGTCTGACCACCAATTGTAGGGAGCAGTGTATCGGGTCTTTCTGCTTTTATTATCTCCTCCAGGACCTCAGGTGTCAGCGGCTCAATATACACCCTGTCCGCCATATCAGGGTCTGTCATTATTGTCGCGGGGTTGCTGTTTACAAGAATCACCCTGTAGCCCTCTTCTCTAAGAGCCTTACAGGCCTGACTACCAGAATAGTCAAATTCACATGCTTGACCTATTACGATCGGGCCAGAACCTATTATTAACACACTACTGATATCCGTCCTTTTTGGCATATGCTTTCCTCAATAACCAAACAATGTTCAATAACCAATGATCAAATTACAATAACCAGGGGGAGAGGCAAAATAATCAATGATCAAATCACAATAACCAGACACATACAATGACCAATAATCAAATTCCAAATTACAGACTTGGAACTTCTTTGATTATTGATATTTGGTGATTGATTATTGAAAATTGTTTGGAGCTTGGAAAGTTGGTTATTGGAATTTATTTGATATTTGGTGCTTGGTAATTGGTTATTTATCATGAAATTCCTCCATCATCTCCCTGAATTTTCCAAACAGGTAATAAGAGTCATGGGGTCCTGGAGATGCTTCTGGATGAAACTGGACAGAAAAAATAGGATATACCTCATGCTCCATCCCTTCAATGGTATTATCATTGAGATTTATATGTGTAACTCTCACGGGTTCCCGCTTTATAGAGGCTATGTCCACTGCAAAACCATGGTTCTCAGAAACTATATATACCCTACCGCTCTCAAGCTCTTTTATGGGTTGGTTTGCCCCTCTGTGCCCGAATTTAAGCTTATATGTATTGCCCCCAAATGCAAGACCAAGTAATTGTTGTCCAAGACAGATGCCAAAGATGGGAACCTTTCCAATCAACTTCTTTATCTCTTCTATTGCATATGGAACGCCTTCAGGGTCGCCAGGGCCATTTGAAATAAGCACTCCGTGGGGGTGCATGGCGAAGATGTCTTCTGCCCTTGTACTTGCAGGAACAACCTTCACATGGCATCCTACCTTTTTCAGCATCCTCAGGATGTTCATCTTTACCCCAAAATCCATAACAACACATGTTAAGCTTGGAGCTTGGAGCTTGGAGCTTGGAGCTTCTTCATCCATCGTCCATCGTCCATCGTCCATCGTTTTATCGCTCCACACGTATGACTCTTTACACGTCACTTCCCTCACCAGGTCTACCCCTATAATGCCCCTGGATTTTTTTGCTTTCTCTATAAGACTTTCAGGATTCAAATCTATTGTAGAGATAACAGCCTTCATTGCACCTCTTGCCCTTATATGTTTTGTAAGGGCCCGTGTATCCACATCTTCAACGGCTATTATTTTGTGTTTCTTAAAATATGTGTAAAGATCGCCCTTTGCCCTGAAATTGCTTGCAATTTTACTAAATTCTCTCACGATAAAACCTTCGACTTTTGGATTTGAGGACTCTACATCTTCATCGTTTATTCCATAATTACCAATAAGCGGGTATGTCATTGTCACAATCTGCCCCTTGTAAGAAGGGTCTGTCATTATCTCCTGGTAGCCTGTCATGCTTGTATTAAAGACAATCTCCCCCTCCCTTTCGCCGTCTATTCCAAAGCTTTTGCCCTCAAATACCGTATCATCCTCAAGGGCAATGAGCGCCTTCATCTGTCCCCCTTGCACGCCTGTACACATATCCCGCAGACATGATGGCCAAGATTTTTCTCATTTTTAAATTTTTTAAGCATTTCAAAACATCCAAGATGATCAAACTGAGCAGCATCTTCCTTTATTGCACGGGCAGGACACACATCAATGCATGCCATGCATTCCCCACAATTCACCTTGAGCGGTTTATCGGGGACAAGGGGCATGTCTGTAAGGACTGTATTATATCTGACCTGAGCCCCAAAGACAGGGTTAATGAGGAGATTATTTCTGCCTATCCACCCTATACCAGAAATCTCCCCCACCCTCTTGTGGGAAATATGGGCTTTATGGTTCTGCCAGTCTACTACTTGAGAAGCAGCAAACGGTAAGGCCTTATAACCTCTCTTCTCTATCTCTCTTGCAAGAAAATACCCGATCATGTCTAACCGGTAATTCAACTGCCTGTAGTGATGAAGGTAGAGAAGATTGGGCCCATCTATTACAGTACTCAGTATGCCTTTTGATAGTAAGAGACCAAAAGAGAGGGCAAATCGATACTCCTTCTGGATGCTGCCACTCAAACCAACAAAATCCTTTTTGTATAAAGAAAGTGTCCCAATCCCAAAGACATCAACGTCAAGCCTTTTCAGACACGCCACTATTTCACTATTATTATTCTCTTCCACCCTACAATATCCCCCTCTTTTTAAAATGTATCAGCAATGCAGTTATTGAAGCCGGGGTAACCCCGGGAATCCGGGAAGCCTGACCGAGAGAAAAGGGCTTCACCCTTGAAAGTTTTTCTATAACTTCCCTTGAAAGACCAGAAACTTCTTCGTATTTAGTATCAAGCGGTATCCTTTTATCCTCAAGCTTCCTTACCCTCTTCACCATGTCTGATTGTCTATCCGTATAGCCCTGGTATTTTATATTCAACTCCACCTGGTAAGCAATATCTTCCTCAACCTTATCCAATCTTCTTTCAATCTGTTTTACATTATCCATAGTGACTTCTGGTTTCTTTAGGAGTTCTGCCAGTGTCATAGGATTTTTTATCACCTCGAACCCTACCCCCTTCAACATATTATTTGTTTCCTTTGACGGGGTTAGTCTTATAGACCTCAATATATTAAGTGTTTCATCAATCCTCGATCTTTTTTCAACAACCCTGTCGTATCGCTTTTTACCCACAACCCCTATGTTATATCCCTTCTCCGTTAACCTCAAATCGGCATTATCTTCCCTCAAGAATAACCTGTGTTCAGCCCTTGATGTAAACATCCGGTATGGCTCATCTACCCCCTTCGTAACAAGGTCATCAATCATTACACCTATATATGCCTCATCCCTGCCGAGTGTGAACATTCCATTTTTCCTGACCTTCAAGGCTGCATTTATACCTGCCATTAATCCTTGTGCCCCTGCTTCTTCATAACCCGTTGTTCCATTTATCTGACCTGCAAGGAATAGATTATTCACCACCTTTGTTTCGAGGGTCGGATAAAGCTGGGTGGGGTAAACAAAATCATATTCAATAGCATATCCTGGCCTTGTAATTTGAACATTTTCAAGACCATGAATACTTCGAAGCATGTCTATCTGAATGTCAAGGGGAAGGCTTGTAGCAAGACCGTTCGGATAGTATTCTATCGTATCAAGCCCTTCCGGCTCTATAAATATCCTGTGCCTGGTCCTGTCCTTAAATCTTACCACCTTGTCTTCTATCGATGGACAATATCTGACTCCTGTTCCTTTTATTTTACCTGTGTAGAGAGGAGATCTGTCAAGCCCTGATTTTATCGTTTCATGAGTTTTTTCATTCGTATACGTTATATAGCATGGTACAAGTCTATTGGTAATATGCTCCGTCAAAAAGGAAAAGGGCTTTGGCGGATTATCGCTGTGCTGTGGTTCGAGTTTTGAAAAATCTATTGTTCTTCCGTCAAGCCTCGGGCATGTTCCTGTCTTAAGCCTCCCCATCTCAAAACCCAGTTTCTTTAAACATTTAGAAAGACCGATTGAGGAAATGTCGCCCATCCTTCCTGCCTCAAAGTGTTCGAGCCCAACATGGATGAGCCCCTTTAAAAAGGTTCCGGTAGTGATAATAATGGCTTTACCATAAAACCTTTCGCCCCATTTTGTTACAACACCGGTAACCGTCTTTTTGTTAACTAAAAGTTTTTCAACAATGCCCTGCCTTACATAAAGATTTTCCTGTTTCTCAAGCCTCTTCTTCATTCTTAATGCATACTTCATTTTGTCTGCTTGAATACGTGTCGAGCGAACAGCAGGCCCTTTTTTCATATTGAGTATTCTGAACTGGATACCAGTGGCATCAATGTTTCTTGCCATTTCACCATCCAGCGCATCCAGCTCTTTTACGAGATGGCTCTTGCCAAGCCCACCTATTGCGGGATTACAGGACATGTATGCTATGTGGTCTAAATTTATCGTCAGAAGTAGCGTCTTTGCATGCATCCGTGAAGATGCCAGGGCTGCTTCACAACCTGCATGACCTGCCCCGACTACTATAACGTCAAATCTATCCATTATCTTACTAAATCAAGTAATTACGCATATATTTTACCAATAATCAAGGACACTTTCTATAATTTCCTGTTAACCAGGCTATAGTCCACAACTTCCTTCTCCTTGATCCAAAACTTTAAAAAAATTCTTTTTGTATTCAAATTTATGGCCCAACGTGTTACCATTTTATAGAAACAAGGATGGGGTATAGGGCTTAAGGTAAACCATCTGACCCTGACCCCTGACTAAAAAGGAGGGTAATATGGAAGAGATAGCCGTTGGAAAGGTTGTAGGGTATTTTTCAAAGATTGGGGTTGCTGCAATAAAAATAACGAGCGGGGAGCTTAAAATAGGCGATACAATAAAGATAAAGGGGCATACCACAGATTTTGAACAGGTAGTGGAATCCATTCAGGTGGAGCATGTAGATGTAGAGAAGGTAGAAGTAGGCAAGGATGTGGGTATAAAGGTAAAAGAGAAAGTAAAGGAACATGACACCGTATACCTGCTGAAGGAGTGAATGGTTAAAAAATAGGGTATAGGGATGCGGGGGTTAATCTTTATTAAGAGCTGGATAATCCTCAAGGAGGGCAAATGGAAGAAAAAGAGCTAAACCAAAGGTTTCATAATATGTTTGAGAAAATGACACCGATCCTTGAAGATATGAAGAAAGGATTTTTTACACAGAATAACACTATCTTAAAGGAAAGCGAAAAAAGATTCAGAGAGATACTTAAGTCAGCCCTCCCCTTTGCAGAAAAACTGATTGAAGAAAAAGAAAAGGATGAGGTGGAAAAAAGGTATGTAAATCTTGTACTTCCTGTTCAAATGACCGCTTTAGCTTTAGAGAACTTGATCGAGAAAATGCATATAAAGGTTGAATCTCATATCCTGTTCAGTGAAAAGGCCCTTAATGAAATAAAAGAACTTTTTGCTGTCATGGAATCTCAATTCATAGACACAAAAGACTATATTCTTACCAAAAACCCACATCTAAAAAATAATATAAAATCAGGAAAGGAGAAAATCATCAAAATGGCTAACGAATATGCCCTCGTACATGAGCAAAGACTAATTACAGGGGTTTGTATGCCTAAGGCTTCTTACCTGTATATCGATATCACGGATTCTTTAAAAAGGATTACAAGAAGACTTGCCGACTTTGCTGAAAGGGTATAGTGTTGGCAGTATCTCCTGATGCTCTTAAAAAGAAAATAATAGGACAAGAGGTAATAAAAAAGATTTTTAACTATCCCTTTATTGACAGGGTCTACCTTGTCGGAGGCGCTATAAGAGAGCTGCTCTTAGGAAAAATACCAAAAGACTACGATTTTGCCCTTGGAGAACAAGAAGATTTAAAAAGGTTCGAGGAGGCATTTGGAACGCCAGCCTTCATGCTCGGAAAAAAACCTATACAGACACACAGGATAGTAATAAAAGATGCCTCCATAGATATTACCTTTTTGAAAAACACCATTGAAGAAGATTTAGCGAGAAGGGATTTTACCATGAACGCAATTGCCTATGATGTGAAAGAAGATAAAATTATCGATACCCTCCATGGGATAGAAGACATTAAAAAAAGGATAATAAAGTATCCTGAAAGGGATACGATAAAAAACGATCCATTAAGAATGCTAAAGGCAATTCGCCATTTCTCAACATTAAAAGGTTTTTCACTGCATAACGAATTGATAGAAACAATCAAGGAGCTTAAACACCTCATTAACCAGACAGCTCCGGAGAGGATAAAATATGAGATGGATTATATAATATCCTCTGAAAATGCCTTCATCGGCATGAAGATGATGGAGCATGTTGGTCTCCTATTTGAAATATTTCCCGAGCTGTACCCCTTAAGACAGATGGATGAAGAAAAGGGGTTTGTCCTTGAGACTTATGGACATACAATCGATGGATTTAAATATTTAAGAAAATATAATCAACCCTATTCACTTGATGAAAAAACATTTAAAAATGTTGGGTACGCCCTGCTCTTCCATGACCTGGGAAAGGCTTATACGTTTTCCTGCGATGAGAAAAAGGGGGTAGTTCACTTCTTATACCATGAGAGGTTTTCTAAAGAAATTGCCTCAGTCATTATGGAAAGACTGAGGTTCAGCTCGCAGGAAATTAAGACAATCCTTAAGCTCATTGAAAACCACATGAGGATATTCCTCATAAGCAATAAGGAATCAACTGAAAAGGCGACAAGAAGGCTGGTTTACAAGATGGGTGAACTTATACCATCCTTAATCTTACTCACCATATGTGACATGTATGGAAGCTCGGGAGGTAAGAACAACATTTCTACAAAACAGGTAAAAAGGAGATGCAACAATATCTTTAATGCATATCAAGAATGGAAGAGAGAACCTTTACCAAAGATTATCAATGGCAATGATCTGCTCTCTTTAGGGTTTGCAGAAGGACCTGCAATGGGGAAGTGCCTCGAAGAAATTAGAGAAAAACAGATCTCCGGAGAGATTCAAGAAAAAGAAGTGGCCCTAAATTATGCAAGGTCATTTTTAAATAAATAAGCGGGCAGTCTTTAGCGATCAGCTGTCAGTGATTAGCTTTCAGCTGAATGCTAATGGCTCTCTCGTCTTTTTGAGCGTTACCCGGAAAAGCCTTCTGGGGAGTCTACTTTCTTCACATCTATCAATGCTGATGATTTCGAAGCCCTTTGACAGATGCCATATCTTTTCTGCACTAAAATAATGGACAATAAACCCGTCCATTTCATACATATCCTCTCCCCTGTGGATACCCTGTTTGTAAAGAGGGTCTTCTGTGTTTCTCGCTGTATAAATATTAATCCCACCTAATTTCAGTATCCGTCTTATTTCATCTGAAAGGCATTCGAGTTCCGAGGTCGTAAGGGCCATGCAATATACCAAGTGTGAATAACAACCATCAAAAGATGCATCTTCAAAGGGGAGCGGCGCCCTCACATCATGGCATTTTGCTATGACCAATTCTGATAAACCCATGGCCCGTACTTTTTCAGTGATGATTTTAATGCCGGCCTCAGAATAATCTAAAACATAGACCTGAAAACCATTTTGAGCGAAGAAGATAGTATCCCGCCCCTGTCCGCCTCCGAGTTCGAGGATCTTTTTAACACCTGCCTTTTTGAATACCTCTTTAGCCTTTCTGGCAGATTCACTGTAGCCCTTACCAAACATATCTGGAATACTCGCAAGCTTATCTCCCCAATGTAATTGCTGTTTATCAAGAATCTTTTTCAAGTTTACCCCTGTATTCGTATTTCGTAATAGTATGTAGTACACAGTAAGAGATGCGTCCTAACGATATACTATTGACTATGGACTGTTTTTAGTAATCCGGCTCACCACTTTTCTTCAGCACCTTCTCTTCTTTCAAATCAAGGGCATAGTCCTTACCAGGCTGGACCGTTCCATCCTGCGAATAACCAAATTTGGACCAGTATCCAATCCCTTCTTTTTCAACAAAATCAAGCCTCACAATAGTCTTTACATTTTTATAACCATACTTGAATGGGATTATTAATCTGAGTGGGCCACCATGAATATCAGGCAAAGGGACATTGTTCATCTCATAAACGAATAACACCCGTGGTTTTAGAAGGTCTTCAAGGGATATAAATTCGTAATAATAATCCGCTGAGTAAAAATAAAGAAACTTTGCCTGTTTTTTGGGCTTCACTATGTCAAACAATGTCTGGGGGCGAAAACCTCCCCATCTTGCCTTCCCTGACCAGCACTCCACACATTTCATCCTTGAGGTTTGGGTTGCCTTCTGGAGTTGTTGAATACCCGGGAGATTAAAGCTCTTTGGATTCTCACACAAACCACCTATCTTCAACATCCACTTAGACGGGTCTACAGAGTTAAATGGTTTATAGAACCTTATATAAAAACCTTCCCTGTCTTCATTCTCTAATATACGCCTTACCTCTTTTGCATTTGTTGAATTGGGCATTATAAAGCATACCCCCAGCACACTTATAAACCTGATAAAATCACGCCTTTTCATGTCTATATCAAAATCCATGCATATATTATACACCCTGATCTCGTCCAGATACATATGAGATTTTAATTGACAAATAAAATAGAATAATTAAATGTAATGTGAGAGAAAACAAAAGCTAATTTTATGAAAAGAAGAGACTTTCTCAAACTTGTTGTATCATCCCTCCTGATAGGCAACGTATCGAGAGATCTATTCGCAAAAGAATCCCCTGTCTTATCAGTTGCTGAAGGGAAAGACTATACGGCAATAACCAGGAATGCAATTTCTGCATTAGGCGGCATGCAGAGGTTTGTCAAACAGGGGAATGTGGTTGTCGTAAAACCTAATATTGGCTGGGATAGAAAATTAGAATATGCTGCAAATACCCACCCGCTGGTAGTCAGGGCTATAGTGGAAGAATGTATTAAGGCAGGGGCAAAGAGGGTAAAGGTCTTTGATAATCCCTGTAACGACCCGAGGAGAACCTATGAGAATAGCGGTATTCAGGGGGCCTTAAAGGGTTTAAAAAATGTAGAGGTAAAACACCTCGAACGCGAGCGCTTTAAAAATGTAAAGATCAATGGCGTCTTTCTAAAAGAATGGGAACTTTACGATGAGGTCCTTTCCGCAGATGTGTATATCAATGTCCCGATAGCAAAACACCATGGACTGACAAAACTCACCCTGGGCTTAAAAAACATTATGGGGATTATGGGAGGGAACAGAGGATACATCCATAGAAGTATTGAGGATGCCCTCGTTGATGTAAACTCTGTCGTTAAAAGCAGCCTCACCGTGATTGATGCCACCAGAATTCTGCTGAATCACGGCCCTCAGGGAGGGAATCTTAATGATGTGAAGGTCCTCGATAAGGTTATCGCATCAACCGATATTGTAGCCTGTGATGCCTACGCAACTACGCTTTTTAATCTAACCCCGCAGGACATATCCACAACCGTTGCTGCTTACAAAAGAGGCCTGGGGGAGATAAACCTCAGCAAAATAAAGGTTATAAAGGCGTAACACAAAACCTTCCCGCCACGAAGAAATTCCGTCTATCCTGTCTATTCAGTCTTTCTTGTCTATTTTGTCATAACCAGAGAGACGAAAAAACAAAATAGACTGAATAGACTGAATAGACATTAAGGGTTCTTCTTTTCTTGTATTTTCCTTACCCGCTCCATGAATTCTTTCAGCTTTTTTTCATACCCCCTATCCTTCGGAAGATAATATTGCTTATCTTTTAAGGGTTCTGGCATGTAATCCTGTTTTACCATGCCATCTTTGTAGTGATGGGGGTAGAGATAATCACGGCCATAGCCCAACTCCCCCATCAGTTTTGTGGGGGCATTTCTTATATGCAAGGGTACAGGATACTCGGGGAGATTCCTTGCATCAGAGCTTGCTGCATTGTAGGCTGTGTATATGGCGTTACTTTTTTCACACAGGGAGAGGTATATGCATGCCTGGGCAAGGGCAAGATAACCTTCCGGGGGTCCAATGAATTTGAATGCCTCCATGGCAGAAATCGTAAGGGTTAATGCATAAGGGTCTGCGTTGCCTACATCCTCTGATGCAAACCTTACCATCCTTCTTACAATATAAAGAGGGTCTTCCCCGCCTTCTATCATACGGGCGAGCCAGTAGAGTGCTGCATCAGGGTCAGAGCCTCTCATGCTTTTATGGAGAGCACTTATAAGGTCATAGTGCATCTCACCCTTTTTATCATACACCGCTATATTTCTCTGATATGCCTCCCTTAATATATCCCGGTCAATAACCGGGTTTTCTTTCCCCATCTCCTTTACCATCTTGTAGCATACCTCTAAGAGGTTTAGGGCCTTTCTTGCATCACTATTGGAGAGGGTTGCAAGCTCTTCGATTATGTCCTCCTCAATTTTTAGTGATCCTGCCTTTAATTCCTTATCCTCATTCAAGGCCCTCTTGATTATCCTTACTAACTCTTCCACTGTTAACGGGTTGAGGGTAAGAACCCTCATTCTCGAGAGCAAGGGAGAGATGATTTCAAATGATGGGTTTTCGGTTGTTGCACCAATCAGTATTATATCCCCATATTCTACATGGGGGAGAAATGTATCCTGCTGCAGCTTGTTAAATCGATGGAATTCATCTATAAAGAGGATAATCTTCTGGATTTTTGATTTTTGCATAACCTCTTTTACTTCTTTAATCCCTATGTTTACGGCACTCAAAGATACAAAGGGGAGCTTCATGTATTTTCCCATAAGCCATCCAAGGGTAGTTTTTCCTACACCGCTCGGTCCCCAGAGAATCATAGACGGTATGTCCTTTTTCTCAAGAAGAACCTGGAGGAGTTTACCTTTTCCAAGGATATGCTCCTGACCTACAAATTCATCAAGTGTTTTCGGTCTTATTCTGTCTGCGAGAGGCTTTCTTGTATCTTTTTCAAAGGAAGTATTGTTTCCAAATAATTCCATAAGTTGTAGAAAATAATAACAGTTTATAGCCACCTTTTTCAAGGTAAACGATGTAAAGGAAAGTGTGGCAAGAAAGAGGTTCATGGGATTACTGGGGTCAGATGAGGATACTCTGCGTCTTATGAATGAAATTAAAGGTCAGTTGAGTCAAGGATAAAGATTTAATTCCTCCCCTTCCATTTTTAGTTCTTCGTGGGTTCCATTTGGGTAGTTTGGTGTGTGTTAGCTTACACCTACAAAGCATTACATGCCTATAAATACAAGATTAAGGATTACTGTATGAAGTCCGCAACACAAACCTTTTTAGTTTAGTTAAACGAAACTCTCGAAGATTCTTTAGCGAAAGGATAAAAACATGCTTACCAATCAATTCCTTCTTTCTTTAAAAAATCCTGTGCATCTTTCGAACCTAATTTCGCAGCTGCTTTATAATCTACGATGGTTTGCTGGTAGTTACCAAGGTAAGTATAAGCAATTCCACGGTTGTAATAAGCTGGCGCATATTTTGGGTTTAACTCTATGGCCCTGTCAAAATCACTGATGGCTTGCTGGTAGTTACCAAGTTTGTGATAAGCAAGCCCACGAATGTAACAAACCGCTGCGAGTTCGGGGTTTAACTCTATGGCTCTGTCATAATCCCTGATGGCTTGCTGGTAGTTACCAAGGTCATTATAAGCAATTCCACGAATGTAATAAGCCTCTGCATATTCGGGGGATAACTCTATGGCCCTTGTGCAAGCCTCTATCGCTTTATCACAATCACCATACTTATAAAATAAGTATCCTCTCGCAAACCAATTTGGTTCTTTTATACCCTTATCCATATTTTTTCTGTCCCTTCTCTTATTTCTGCCTTTCTTTGTTTTTAATTCCAGTTTCAATCGTTCATTTTCTTTGAGAAATTTTCCTTTCATGCTTTGCCCTCAATGTAGAATAATTCAATTATTGCCATCTTGTAATGTTTTGTCAAATCAATTATTAGTATGATTGTAAATAAGATTCTATAGCATTAAAGCATTACCGCTTGAAGTATTGTATATCGAGGGAAAGCAGCAAAAACAACATTGCAGGAAGCAGGAGAGCATTGAGAACACCTACGAAGTTTGGAGATTGATTTACGTAAAATAGAGGATTTGCGACTGAAAGTGGTAACGCTAAAGTTGAGGCACGCCGATAAGCGTCGCTTCAAGCCTCTTGTTGGCCATTCACAAATTCGTTGACGATGGGGCGAAATCTATCAGCGAAGTCCTCTATAGACTTAATACCGTCAATCACTGCTATCATCGCTTTATGCGGAATATCATCGCGAAGCAGACGTATATCATCATACTCAAAAATGCGCTCAGCTATAGGAGTCCAGGAAGGAAGAAGATTGATTAGGGTAGCTGGTTTCACGTCACGAAAAGTAACTACTATACACAATGACATGATGTGTTTTAATTTTTTCTTTAGCTGTGGTTTATCGGAGAGATGCCATAGCCACCTAATTTCATCTAATACTGATTTATTAATCGCAGTGCAGACAATCATGTATATGTTATAGTCGATACTGTGAACTATTTTATGGAGATGGGTGGATGGACCCTTTCGAAGGCGTTCAGGTCCAACCTTTGGGGAATCACCGCGTCTATATCCTCGTGTATGCAAGAGGGAGGATCCTTTTTTAAAAATTGCCGCTGTACGATCAATTTGAGATAATAATGCAAAGCGTTGCTCAATTTCGTGTTTAATGCGTGATGCTTGCAATTCACTTAGAATTGGTCTAAGAATATGTTTGATACGGCTTCGAAGGCGTTTTTTGAATGTTTCGTTTGGTTCAGTCCAGTCAATGATGTTTTTCATTTGCAAATCAAAGTGGACTCTAAAGTTGCCGTGGTGATCATCTTGTCGGGGATGGAAATGATCCCGACGGGACAGGTATATGACTGGCTTTCCTGATCCGAAAGCATAACCTGCCTCGTAATATACAGATGGGCGCGCGTAAGTTAGGTCAGCAATGCACATTTGCGACTTGTCGATTAGATCAAAGATCTGGTCGTCTATATCCTCATTATGCTCGACTCGATCAACTCTTAGAGCTTTTATATGGAACCCCCGTAGCACGGGTCGGATGATCTTGTCATACATCTCATCAACGTCCTTGTGGCCAATGGCACTTGCAACAAAACATTTAAGGTTCATAGCATCAATTACTATGTTTCACATTCGATAAGATATAGATTTGCTGTCTTTCAATTAGTCTCCACCATATACAACCAACCCACTTTTTACCTCTATCTTCCATTATTACTATACATCTTAAAAATATCAAGAATTTTTTTTGTAAACAGCTTATTTATTACCAATTATAAAAGAGTATAAAATTATGAATTTAGAAAAATAACATTACAGGAAGCAACTAAGACCCACAGGATTTTCAGAAGAACCAAAATTAGGTCCTGTTTAGAATTTCGATATTAGACATTAGGATTTGTTTTCTTCTTATATCCTGTGGCACCAGCCGAATATATCCGGTTTTTCCCCATACTGTATGCCTGTTATCTCATCGTATAATTTTTGCGAGAAAGGACCGATCTTCCCATTATTTACTGTAATCATTTCATCTTCATGCTGAATCCAGCCAACAGGCGAAATCACGGCGGCGGTTCCAGTGCCGAATACCTCTTGCAACCTTCCATTTTTAGTGGCTTCAAAAACCTCCTCTATGGAAATCTTTTCCTCCTTTACAGTAATACCCCATTTTTGTGCCAACTGAATAACCGTATCCCTTGTTACTCCCGGGAGAATAGAACCTTCGAGGGGCGGTGTCACTAATTCGTTATCTATAAAAAACATGATATTCATGGTACCTACTTCCTCAATATAGCGTTTCTCAACCCCGTCAAGCCAGAGTACCTGTGTAAATCCCTTTTTCTGCGCCTCTTCGGCAGGTAAAAGGGAGGATGCATAATTCGCAGGGGTCTTGGTACTGCCTAATCCACCTTTGATAGCGCGAGCATATTCGCCGGAGGTTATGAGCCTTACCGGATTGATACCCTCCTTATAGTAAGCCCCTACCGGTGAGGTGATAATCATGAAACGGTATGTGTTGGATACATGCACACCAAGGAAGCTATCGGTGGCAAAAACAAAGGGCCTGATATAAAGGGAGGTACCTTTCTTTTTTGGTATCCAGTCCTTATCTAAGAGGAGCAGTTCTTTCAGTCCGCTTATGAAGAAACCAAACTCAAGTGGAGGAATACAGAGCCTCTGGCATGACCTGTTGTACCGCTCATGATACTTCTCAGGGCGGAAAAGATTTATGCTGCCATCCTTTATACGAAATGCTTTCAGACCTTCGAACACTACCTGGCCATAATGGAGTGAGCATACACTCGGCAGGATCTCAATAGTTCCAAAAGGGACAATACGTGCTAATTTCCATTCACCACCCTGATAGTCAACAGTAACCATATGGTCTGAAAAGAATTCTCCAAATCCAAGATTGTCAAAATCAACCTCACCTATTCTGCTTTTATGTGTTTTTGAGATTTTTATATCCAATGGAATACCTCCAGGATTAAATATAAAGATAGCTTAAAATAACCAGGGCTACTTTTCAAGAACTCTATCAAAGCCTTAAGGGACGCTCATTAAATTATCACTTTCCCTGCCTTCGGGATAAAATGGTGTCAGGTCTTGAAATATCAGTTTTTTTATTCGCCCCACCCCTTACAATTTCTATTTTCCTGCGATTTCAATAAGCTGCCAAGCGAAAATTCAATATAGCTGGGGTTCAAGGATTCTATCACCACTTCCTACTCACGGAATTTTGCGCTATACCCTTTGCTCTCTGCCCTCTGTTTTTCACTATGAACCATCAGCCATGAACTTACAATAAAAACCTCTTAAAATTGCGCCCGATTTAGTGTATAATGTTGGGACTAAACCCACAGAGAGCAGAGAGCGATTGATAGCGTGGAGCGGAGAGCTGAGAGCTGATGGCGGAGGGCTGGGAGCGGAAAGCGAGGAGTAAAGGCAGTACACAAAGCGCGTCACGCGTAACGAGACTAAAAACATAGCTGGAGGAAACGGTGAGAATTGCCGATGATATAACAAAACTTGTAGGGAATACTCCTCTTGTGAGGATCAACAAGCTCACAAAGGGACTTGGGGGCCAGGTTGTTGCAAAGCTTGAATACTTCAATCCATGCGGGAGTGTAAAGGACAGGATCGGGGTCAGCATGATTGAAGCTGCAGAGAAGGCTGGGACAATAGATAGAGATTCTATCCTTGTCGAGCCCACAAGTGGCAACACAGGTATTGCACTTGCATTTGTCTGTGCAGTAAAAGGATACAGGTTAATCCTTACGATGCCTGAGACAATGAGCATGGAGCGGCGCGGCATGCTGAAGGCATTCGGTGCCGAACTCGTTTTAACACCCGGTGCACTCGGGATGAAGGGGGCTATAGAAAAAGCGGAAGAACTGGTAAAGGAAAATCCAAAGGCGATTATGTTACAGCAGTTTAAAAATCCTGCAAACCCTGAGGCCCATAGAAAAACCACTGCAGAAGAGATATGGAGGGATACTGATGGCCTCGTTGATGCCCTCGTTGCAGGTGTTGGAACGGGTGGTACGATTGCAGGTGTGGGGGAAATAATAAAGAAGAGAAGACCCACATTCAAGGTAATAGCGGTTGAGCCTGAAAACTCCCCTGTTCTCTCAGGAGGTTCACCCGGGCCCCATAAGATACAGGGCATCGGTGCTGGCTTTGTTCCTGAGGTATTAGACCGGCAGATTATAGACAGGGTCATCAAGGTCACAAACGACAGCGCCTTTGAAACTGCACGGAGGCTTACTAAGGAGGAAGGGATATTCTGTGGCATATCGTCAGGTGCAGCTATGTGGGCAGCCCTGAAGATTGCAAAGGAAGAGGAGTTTAAGGGAAAATTGATTGTGGTTATAATACCTGACCTTGGTGACAGGTATCTTTCGACAGAATTGTTTCTCCCTTTTATGAAGGGATAATGTAAAGAGGCTAAATATTATCTCAAGGAGGCAATATTGAAGACAATAGAGGAGATAAATGAAAAGATTAAAAAAGGTAAGGTAGTTGTTGTAACTGCCGAGGAAATGATAGGAATAACAAAGGGAAAGGGGGCAAAAAAGGCTTCTGAGTACGTAGATGTTGTGACAACCGGTACCTTCGGTCCAATGTGTAGTAGCGGTATGTTCATAAATGTTGGCCATTCAAAACCAAGGATAAAGATTGGAGGGGGTAAGTGTTATCTTAATGATGTACCAGCATACTGTGGACTGGCGGCTGTAGATATTTATATAGGTGCTACTGCAATTCCGGATGATGACCCACGGAATAAGGTTTATCCCGGTGCCTTTGAATATGGTGGCGGTCATGTGATTGAAGATTTTGTAAGTGGAAAGAATATAAGGCTTGCAGTTACTGCCTATGGTACGGATTGTTACCCAAAGAAAAAGATTGAGACCTATATAAATAAAGATACCGTGAACGAGGCGTATCTATATGACCCAAGAAACAGCTATCAGAACTATAATGTAGCTGTCAACCTGACCAACAAGGTTATCCACACGTATATGGGTTCATTAAAACCAAACTTGAATAGCGCAAACTACTGTAGCGCTGGCCAATTATCCCCGCTTCTCAAAGACCCAAAATATAGAACAATAGGCATTGGAACAAGATTATTTCTGGGAGGCGGCATTGGATATGTTTCATGGTATGGTACACAACATAATCCTGTTGTACCACGGAGCCCTGATGGAATACCGAGGGCAGGGGCAGGAACACTCGCAGTCATCGGGAATGCAAAACAGATGAGTGGGGACTTTTTAAAAGGGGCGAGTTTTATTGGTTATGGGGCAACAATGTTTGTGGGCATCGGTATCCCCATACCGATTTTAGATGAAGAAATGGCCTATCTCACATCGAGAAGCGATGAAGACTACTGGGCCCAGGTTGTGGACTATGGTAATGACTATCCAAACAGGGTGCCAAACAGCTTATGCGAGGTAAACTATGCCCAGTTGAAATCAGGGAGTATCTCCATCAACGGCAAGGAGGTTCCTGCCTTTCCTATATCGAGCTATTCAAAGGCGGTAGAAATCGCAACGCTGCTTAAAGAGTGGATAAACTCGGGGCGGTTTCTCCTCACAAACCCTGTTGAGCCTATACCAGGAATAGACTCAGGGATAAAGATGAATACCCTTGAGGAAAGAACACTGGAGGATGTGTAGTATAAGCGTGGAGCGCAGAGCAGAGGGCTTGAATTTAAACCCTATGCCCTTTGCGCTATGCTCTATGCTACACATTAAGGTGTGTCATGAACAGAAAAGCGATATCACTATTGTCCGGCGGATTGGACAGCACACTTGCAACAAAGCTCATATTGGAACAGGGCTTTGATGTGGTAGGACTTCATTTTACCTCCCCTTTTTCTAATAGAAAAGAAAGGGAAGAAGGACTGCAGGCAATAAAAACTGCCTCTGAGCTTGGCATAAGGTTAATCATCAGAGACAAAGGTGCCGAATATATAGAAGTTGTTCAGAACCCAAAGCATGGCTACGGAAAAAACATGAATCCATGTATAGACTGCAGGATATTTATGTTGAGAAAGGCCCGTGAGATAATGATAGAAGAAGGTGCAAGCTTCATTGTTACAGGAGAAGTGCTCGGTCAAAGGCCAATGTCCCAGCGGAGAGATACTATACAATTGATAGAAACGGCAAGCGGGCTTGAAGCATTAATCGTGAGGCCCCTTTCAGCAAAACATTTTCTACCCACTGTGCCTGAAAGGGAAGAAATAATTGACAGAGAAAGGTTGCTGGATATAGCAGGCAGGTCAAGGGCTGTACAATATAACCTTGCGGCTACATATAATTTAAAGGAATTTAGTTGTCCTGGAGGGGGGTGCCTGCTTACAGACCCTATATTTTCAAATAAGCTCAGGGACCTTTTTGCAAACGATAAGGGCTTTGCAACGAAAGATATAGAACTACTAAGTATCGGCAGGCATTTCAGATTAAGTATTGATACAAAGCTTGTTATAGGAAGAAACAAAGGGGAGAACGAAAGGTTAGAATCTATGTGGTCATCTGCCTATGTGCTCTTTTCCCCTGTAGGATTTAATGGACCCAGCGGGATTCTGAAGGGTGCTTCAGATAAAACAATTATCAGCCACGTTGCAAACATCATCGGGTACTATGGAAAAAATAATGCCTCAACTATTACAGTGGAATCCAACAACGGGACACTGAAGAGGCACATCATTGATAAGGCAGATATCATGCCTGAAAGGTTTAGAATATAGGGGGCTCATGAAGGTCTTTGAAGGTCTCTATGTATATCCATGGGTCTCTTATGAGGAAAATAACTGTAATACTATCTTTATAGATGGAGAGATCCCTGTCCTTATCGACCCAGGTCATGCAGCCCTTTTTAATCATGTTATTGAGGGTATGACAAGGGAGAGAAAAATCGTAGAGAATGTGAAGCTCATTCTATGTACCCATGGTCATCCTGACCATATCGAGGCAATTGATGGATTCGATAACGATGTAATAAAAGGAATAAGCAAGGAGGAGTATGAATACTTAATAGACGGCTACAGGGAGCTTTTCCTCATGACAGGTTGTCAAATGCCAAAGAAACCCTTTAAGATATTCCTCAAGGAGGGGTCAATACGATTAGGGAATAAAACATTTAGAATTATCGCAACACCAGGCCATTCACCTGGTTCTCTCTGCCTTTACTGGGAAGAAAAGAAGGTATTGATATCGGGTGATACAGTCTTCTACATGGGGGTTGGAAGGGCTGACCTGTTTGGAGGTAATATCAATGCACTGGCAAAAAGTATAGAACATCTTTCGAAGCTGGATATAGAGTACATCATCCCGGGACATGGAGAAATGTTGAAGGGGAAAAAGGCTATAAATAAAAATTTCAAGCTAATTCTTGAAGAGTTCTTTTAAGCAGATATTTCTACTAAAGATTGTTGACATTTACTATTTTGTGCATATAATGAACTTAGATGTCACATCAAAGGATTTTCCCCTGCCAAAAATATCACGGGAAGGTAGATGACAATTATCGCCAGTATCGAACAAGATGTGTGATAAACAGGCTTTGTATGGAAACGAACGATTGCAAGGAAAAGAGGAGGAAATAATTTGAAAATACCTGATGAGTATGTATGTGACCTGTGTGGGTATGTTTTTCTTTACGGGGAAGTCCCGGATATCTTTTGTCCAAATTGTGGTAGCAGCATGGTCTTGAAAGAGATAAGTTACGATGAATACTTAGACGATGAGGTATTTACCAATATATTAAGCATGTAGCCGCTTATGGTGTAGGGTCAAATGAACCTTACAAGACGCAATTTCCTGAAGATTGCAGGTGCAGCAGCTGTCTCTGGCAAGATTTTCTCCCATGGAACTGTAGACGCTACAACCGGCAGATATGCTACCATTATAGATCTCACAAGGTGCGACGGGTGTAAAGAAGAACCTATCTCAAGATGTGTAAAGGCCTGTAGAAATTATAACAAAGATAGATTTCCAAAACCCATAAAGGATATAAAACCTTACTGGCCCCACAAATTCTACGAAGACTGGTCAAAGAAAAGGGATGTAATAAGTACCCTTACCCCCTATAACTGGATATTTATACAGAGGATACAAATTAAGAGAAAAAAGGAAATTTTTATCCCGAGAAGGTGCATGCACTGTGATAATCCACCATGTGTATCGCTATGCCCTTTCGGTGCATTAAGCAAGGAGCAATATGGCAATACAGTGATAAGTGATAAACTCTGTTTTGGAGGGGCAAAGTGCAGGGATGTATGTCCATGGCATATCCCTCAAAGACAGGCAGGTGTTGGTCTATACCTTAAAATTATGCCGGAATATGCTGGTGGCGGCGTTATGTATAAATGTGATCTATGTAAAGACAGAATAGCAGAGGACAAGGTCCCTATGTGTGTAATTGCCTGCGAAGAAAGATTGAACGATAGTAAGGCAATGTTTTTCGGTGAAAGACAGGTAATATACAAAATGGCAGAAGAACGTGCCAGGAATGAAGGGCTTTACATATACGGCGATAAACAGAACAGTGGGACGTCCACCCTTTATCTTTCAGCAATACCCTTTGAATTTATTGAAGCACAACTAAAATTAAAAAGAGATAAATTCCAGATGGCAGAACAAATTCAAAATCCCCTTGATGAACCTCATAACCTTGCAAAATATTTTTTAATCAGTGCCTTTGCATCAGCCTTTGCTGGTATTGTTGGTGCATTATGCACAGGAAAGAAAAAGGCCAATGGGAATAAAGATAAAAAGGCATAGCATAATAGAGATGGTAGAACACTGGACTGTTGCATTATCCGGTATTATGCTTCTCTTCACAGGTATCGGCGAATTGCCTTTATACAAGAGGTACTATTTTATTTTAAACATACCTGGCCTCGGATGGGCAGGCGACTATTTTAAACATTTAAAACTCCACTATATTTTTGCCATGGTCTTTCTCGCAGGCGTAATCTTCCACATAATCTATCACGGGTTACGGAAGGATAAAGGGCTTTTACCCAAAAGGGGTGACACAGGAAAATCCTTCAGGGTTCTTCTTGCCATGTTTGGTATAGGGAAGGAGCCGCCTTCAGAGAAATATCTTCCGGAACAGAAAATAGCCTATATTGGTATGGGTCTCATTATACTTGTATTAACCCTCACAGGGGTTTTCAAGGTCTTTAAAAACCTCCCGTATGTCTATGTGCCACCACCCTTAAATGGGATGAACACACTTATCCATACGCTATCAGCCTTTCTATTTTTACTTGCCCTTATCATTCATGTAGGGGTCTTCATTTTCAAGGTTAACTGGCCCTTGCTTAAAAGTATGCTCACAGGAAAGATTGATTCAGCATACGTAAAAGAAAGGCACGGTTTATGGTATGAGAAGTTGAAGAAAGAAGGTGAAGTGCATGAGTAAACAGATGACATTCACAGATAAGGTTCAGAAAGCCCTAAAAATTCTGAAACCGAGATTTGATGACCTTGCCGATGGTTATGCAGATTTAATAGACGTTGATGAAGACCGTAGAATAGTGAAGGTGAAGCTTATAGGCGGAAGGCTTTACTAATGCGGGGATTTTGCTCTCGGTCTGTGGGTTGAAAAATTACTTAAAGAGGAAGTGCCTGAGATAAAAGAGGTGGTAACAGCATGAGAGATGGTAACAGATTATATATTCTCAATCAAACTTCTTTGAAATTTCTTTATACAGCTTTTCAAAACCAATAAGCTTAGAGTATTGATATAGAGTCGACATTGCATGGCTCTCTGAAGGAATATTTGCCTCTTCAAGGGCAGCAATAGGATTTAATCCGCCAACCACTATAATACCCACCCTATCCAGCCCGACAGGGATTCCTAAAAGTGATTGATTTGGTTTGCCCAAAAGAATAACACCTCCAATACCAGCATGCACCATCTTCTCAATTAAAATCTCTGCTTTATCCATACATACACTGGGGATTTCCCTGAAGCTCGCAAGAACCTTACCGGAATTGTGCATGAGGACACCGAGTACATCAGTCATCTTGCTTTTTATAAAAATTTCGAGTGGGTCAAGGGATGAACCATCGTAGTTAATAATGGATACGAACCTTTTAGGCCTTCCGTTTTCAATTTCTATTACCCCGCCAAATTTTGATATCACAGGTATCCCGGCGCTTAAAAATATCCCGTTCATCGTAATACTACAGATAGTACCAAGACCAACTGTTCCCTCCGGTACCAGAAGATCCCCTATTTCTTCATTTGCCTTAGCCATAACCACCCTGTCGCTCATTACATACTGTGAATTAAAGACCCTTCTCAAAATCTGCAGGGATTCAATCAATCTTCCTTCAGGAAAATAGGAAATATTAAGAATGGCATTGCCATGAAGTGTGTCAACATTAAAATCAGATAAAAAAGAGAGGGTCTCTATTTTGCTGATTACAAAACCGACTCTCTCTGAAACAAATGCATGTTGGAATTCCTTTTTGCCTTTTTCAGTAATCCTTCTACCCTTTTTCCCGAAATTTTTAGTCAACCCTCTCTCATCAAGAATCCTCAGGTGATATCTTACAGCCCTTTCAGTAAGCTCAATACCGTGGGGTTTTAACTGTCTTGCTATTTCAGTAGAACCTAATATTTTTTGTTGTTTTTCCAGAATTTTAAGTATGCTGAACATTATCTTGTTCATGGCTTAATCCTGACCTCTAATCCCCAGTTCCTGTTTCCTACACAATTCCATATGCAAGCATTGCTTTCGCAACCTTTAAAAACCCTGCAATATTTGCCCCGGCCAGATAGTCACTGCTTCTCCCATAGGTCTCAGCAGCATCAAGGCAGGACTTATGAATACCCTTCATTATCATGAGCAGTCTATTGTCAACCTCTTCTCGTGTCCAGGACAATTTAATGCTATTCTGGGTCATTTCAAGACCTGATGTTGCAACCCCCCCTGCGTTTGCTGCCTTTCCTGGTCCATAAAGTACATTATTGTCCTGAAAAATCTTAACGGCTTCAAGGGTTGAAGGCATATTCGCCCCCTCTGCAACACATATACACCCGTTTTTCACCAAGGCTTCGGCGTGTTGACCATCAATCTCATTCTGTGTAGCACATGGAAATGCTACATCAACCTTAATACCCTGTTCCTTTATGACATCCCAAACGCTCTCTCCAAAAAAGCATACAGCAGGCTCATATTTTTCAGCATACTCGCTAATCCTTCCTCTCCGTATGTTTTTTAAGTCCATTACGTAGTCATATTTTTCCCCGCGGATCCCCTCTTCGTCAATTATAGTTGCATTGGAATCACAAAGGGTGATCACCCTTCCTCCAAGTTCATTTACTTTCTCTATGGCATATTGAGCAACATTTCCAGCACCACTAATGGCAACAATCTTATTCTTAAAATCCATTCCTCTCGTTGCAAGCATTTCTGCTGCGAAATAGACGGCGCCGTAACCAGTTGCTTCGGGCCTTATCAGACTTCCTCCATACTCCAGCCCTTTCCCTGTTAAGACACCTGTATGTTCATTCACAAGTTTTTTATAGTATCCATAAAGATAACCAATTTCCCGGCCACCAACCCCTATATCGCCAGCAGGCACATCAGTGTCAGGTCCAATATACCTGAAAAGCTCTCTCATAAAAGCCTGGCAGAACCTCATCACATCATCATCAGATTTTCCTTTTGGGTCAAAATCAGAGCCACCCTTTCCTCCTCCCATAGGAAGTGTGGTAAGAGAATTTTTGAAAATCTGCTCAAAACCCAAAAATTTTATAACACCAAGGTTTACAGAAGGATGAAATCTCAAACCACCTTTGTAAGGCCCGATGGCATTACTAAACTGTACCCGGAATCCTCTGTTTATCTGTACCTCACCTTTGTCATCAACCCATGGAACCCTGAACATTATTACCCTATCGGGTTCGACTATTCTTTCATATATCTTTGCCTTCACAAATTCAGGGTGCCTCTTTACTGTAGGCACAAGGGTTTCCAATACCTCTCTTACCGCTTGATGAAATTCGGGTTGATCAGGGTCTCTCTGTTTCACCTTTTCAATAATTTCACTAATAACAGACAACATAACCATACCTCCTCAATTTAATATAACAGAATTTCTGTCACTCTCTTATGCTGTATACAATCGATTACAAAAACCCAATGATGATATTGGATAAAGCAATCGGCTACCTATTACCGAATAATATAATATCTTATTAAAATAAAATTCAATATTTTTCTAAAAATATTTTAAATTTCTACCTTTAAATTAATTTTTTTTTGCATTACATGAAACATACTATTTTTTGTGATACCACATCTGCCATGATTTGCAGGTCTCCTTCTTGTGCATCATATACCTTCACTACACTTTTGTATTTCACACTTTCTGGCAAAATATTCTCCAGAATATTTGGCAAACCTTCAATGAGTTCTCCATTAAAAAAAGCATTATTTCTTTCAGGGAAAATTGCTACATAAAAGATATTTGTTTCAACTAAATCTTGAAAAAAGTGGGTTCCGAAGGAAAGCTCCGGCATTAAACTTCCCCCTGTATATGAAAGTTCTCCTAATACTGTTATATTATTGATTTCGGAAAAACTGACAGGTACACCTAAGGAAGGTGTGGTCGTACCCTATCTCCCGGGGCCTATTAAAAGGGTGGGTAAATCCTCTTTGTTTTTTATCAATCTATTCAGTTTCCCCACCAAACGTGCAATATCGTACTTCTGGGTGAGGGCTAATTCTATATAGCCTTTGGGGTTAATATATATCACTCTTTTTATAGACTGTGAGATACTTCCACCCATAAAATTCCCTTCTGATTGAAACAAAACCCGTTCCTTTTTGATATGCAGAGGAATTATTACTCTTATCCCTTTTCCTGCTGTCTGGAGCGGTCTGCATTGTACAAGATTAATCTGGGCTGTCCCATCCTGGGTGAAATTGACAGTAAATTCTATATCTACGGGATATTGATAAATATCTTCCAGTTTCCTCAGCATCTTTTGCATGATTTCTGTAAAGGGGGTCTGGGATAAAAGTTTATCAAAGGTAAGGATCCACATATCCTTCTCTTTTTTACCGAGTTCTCTCATTCTCTGGATTGTTTCATGATCTCTCATTCCAAAAAGGTCCATGTTTATAACAAGGTTTTCATCGATGAGGTCTACCAATGAAACCGTCTCAAGTCTATTTCCTTCTACATCGAGGACATCTACCTCGTGTTGCGAAAATCTTCTTTGATCATCCGTTCCTGCATGGGGCTGAAGTAATGGCTCATCTAATGCAATAATACGGGGATAGTCATTTTCAACACGGTTAACCGCCCTCGTACCTAACCCCACTACTAATCTTAACATACCTGCCTTAGGGTCCATGCCTTCTTTCCAGACAAAGGCGTTGTGAGAAAAACCAACACCTGCAAGTTCCGGAAAAAAATAATGCTTACGATATGCCCCTGAAACCCTCTGAACCAGAAGCGCCATTTGTTCATCTTGTTGGTCAAGGTTTCTTTGTAAACGGTAAGCAAGGGCATCCTTATTCATTGTGCTCGCGAATACCCTTCGCACATATTCCTCAAATTGCATGTAACGTTGTTCCGGGGATCCCTGGTTTACAGAAAAAATACTTTCATACTTGCCGGCAAAGGTATTTCCAAATGCATCCTCTAATAAACTACTTGAACGAACAATAATAGGGGATTGACCAAAGTAATCCAACATCTCCCGAAATTGCTCTTTTATCTCCTCCGGAAAATCCCCCTTCAACATCTTTTCTTTTAAAAGCACAGCGGCCTTAAAGTACCTTTCCTTTGTCTTCTGCTCCATACGCAGCTTCCACCAACCGTTTTGCACAATATAGGTGTAAAACACATCGGAACCTATATAAAAAGAATCATGAGGCTCCAGGTGCTGCTGCCAGTCAAAGGTGGTATCTTTTAGTAAAATCTTCCTCGCAAGAAGCATGCCCACAGCCTTTCCACCAATAAAGCCTGTTCCAATCAGTCGGCCTTTTATAGCCAGTAGATCTTCAAGAGATAATGTCTCTTTGGCAAGTACCATGATCCTATCTTCCCGGCCAATCATTATTTGACAGAGCTGATCGATCATTTTATGTTTTTCTTCATCTATTGCACCTCTATTTAACAGGTCCTCCGCTTCTAAAAATAATCGATCCCAGTAGTCTAATTTTCTTATAGCATTCTCTGAACCCTTTTTAGAAACCAAGGAAAAAAGTCTTGTTGCATCAACACTGTTGATTATGGGGGTATATCTCAACCCCTCCTCGAGATGAGGGATAAACATTGTAGGTGAGTAACGGTTCCATACCTTTAATGGATGGACATAAAAATCTCCCCCATAGCTATATATGTCGAGGAGAACCTGCGTTGTTTCTCTTATGCGGGCTATAGTTTTAAATGAATGGCTGTTTCTTAGAAGTGCGAAATATGCAATTGTATTGAGTTCAAAGAGATATGGGCACGTAATCATAAAAAAATTTCCAATCATCAAATCAGTAGCCCACGCGGACAGCAAAGCAGAAAGGCAATCAAATACATAATAGACCTCTTCACCCTCCCTTGTAACAATTTTATGAATCTCTGTCGAAAATGATTCGAATCCGCTGCTTGCGTCGAGGTCATATATAACAACACCGTCTTTTGGCTTTAAAAGCGGTTTATGTTGGGCAAATCTTATATATACGACCCTCCTGTTCTCTTTAAGGGCCATGTCTACATAAGGTATAACAAAATGCCTGTAGTCCTCAATGTCATCCACCTGCCATACAACATTATCGCCCAAGCGAAGGCCATTCAAGATTTCATCAAGACCTTTTAAACCTGTGCTTGTACATACCAATGATTTCATTCCTTAACCTCCCCTAAAACCATACCTATTCTTCCTCCACCCATTCCTCATTACCGGTAAGCACAGACAGCTTTACCGCTGCTATAGTTCGGTATACCTCTGAAGGATGGCGTTTTTGTCCGTTTACAGTAAGCAGGTGTTTATCTATTGAGAT
>Ga0209609_10000164_pt1 | contig 39961 bp, 44 predicted proteins | sample LakKivw325mmetaG_FD_184136 | JGI IMG/M metagenome (GOLD analysis project Ga0209609, IMG submission 184136) | Anoxic lake water microbial communities from Lake Kivu, Rwanda to study Microbial Dark Matter (Phase II) - Lake Kivu water 325m metaG... | ecosystem: Environmental > Aquatic > Freshwater... | reverse complement strand
GGACTTGATAAACGAAGGTGTGGTTGAATATGTGGATGCCGAAGAAGAGGAGAACGCGTACATCGCGGTAACCAGGGACGAACTCACAAAGGAGCACACGCATCTCGAGCTCGTTCCATCCATGATTCTGGGGTTAAGCGCCGGCTTTGCGCCTTACCCTGAATTCAACTCATCCCCAAGAGTAACGATGGCTGCCGCTATGGCGAAGCAGAGTCTGGGGATATACTCGTCAAATTACTACTCACGGCTTGACAGCAGGTCGAATGTGCTTCATACTCCTCAGATGCCGTTGGTTCAGACGGACATAACCCAGGTTCTGAACTACGAAAAAAGACCTGCGGGTCAGAATTTCGTTGTTGCTGTCATGTCATATGCCGGTTACAACATGGAGGATGCGGTAATCCTGAACAAGAGCGCTGTTGAGCGCGGTCTCGGGCGTTCTACATTTTACAGAACCTACGTGACGGAAGAACGAACTTACCCATCCGGGCAGCGCGACCTCTTTGAGATACCGCTCGGAAAGGTTGATGGCACACAATCCGAGGAGACCTATGCAAAGCTGGATGCCGACGGTCTGATAATTCCCGAGGCGGATGTTGATGTCGGCGAAGTTCTCATAGGAAAAACATCACCACCGCGATTCCTCGAGGAAATCGGGCCTTACGGTATTGTCGAGGAGCGCAGGAGGGAAACGTCAACGACAGTGAGACAGATGGAATCTGGCACGGTAGATTGCGTGCTCCTTACCGAAACGACCGAGGGACACAAACTCGCGAAGGTAAGGGTGCGAAGCCAGCGCGTTCCCGAACTCGGGGACAAGTTCGCGTCAAGGCACGGACAGAAGGGCGTTGTCGGCCTGATAGTCCCACAGGAGGACATGCCATTCACAAAGGACGGCGTTGTTCCGGACCTCATAATAAACCCGCACGCAATACCATCGAGAATGACCATTGGCCATGTCCTTGAGATGATAGGCGGAAAGGTTGCATCATTAGAAGGAAGATTCGTGAACGGAACTGCATTCGACAATGAATCCGAAGACGAACTCCGGAAATCGCTAAAGAAGACCGGTTTCAGTGACAGCGGCAAGGAGGTTATGTACGACGGCTCAACAGGCGAGCGTTTTGAGGCCGAGATTTTCATCGGTGTTATATACTACCAGAAGCTGCACCACATGGTCGCGAACAAACTTCATGCAAGGTCCCGCGGTCCCGTGCAGATGCTGACGAGACAGCCGACCGAGGGCCGTGCACGCGAGGGCGGTTTGAGATTCGGAGAAATGGAGCGCGACTGTCTTATCGGGCACGGGGCAGCAATGATGCTCAAGGACCGCTTGCTTGACGAATCGGACCGCGTTATGGTTCCTGTCTGCTCGAAATGCGGTTTAATCGCGCTCAGGGATTACGAGCAGAGAACTGTTAGATGCCCGATATGCGGCGAAGTGCCGACGCACAACGTTGAAATCGCATACGCCTTCAAACTGCTCTTGAACGAGCTCATGGGTATGTGTATCTACCCAAAATTGAGGTTGAGCGATAAGGTTTAAAGTAAAAATGATAGTACAACAACCTTTTAACAAAAGGTTACGCAAAAGTGCTAAGCACTTTTGGGACAGCAAAATCGAAGATTTTGTGTCCAACGAAGCTACGCTTCGTTCGGAGCCAAAACTGCAAAGCAGTTTTGCGCTGACCAAAACAGAGACCATCAGCAAGACCTATGGTCTTGTCTGAGACAAGAGGCAAAGCCTCTTGCTCATCTTCGCTTCGCTCGATGGTCTTGAAAAAATAAAACACAATGGGCCGATGAGGGCCCGGTGACAAGGTTTAAAGTAAAAATGATAGTACAAAAGAAAATCGACCATATGGAGTTCGGGATTTTTTCGCCGCGAATGGTGCAGAAACTTTCGGTTGCGAAAATACACGACCCGAACACCTACGATGATGATGGTTACCCTATCGACGGCGGGTTGATGGATCCGCGGCTGGGCGTTATCGACCCGGGGATAAGGTGCAAGACATGCGGCGGAAGATTGGGCGAGTGCTACGGCCACTTCGGCCATATACAACTGACGCGCCCGGTCATCCATGTGGGATACGCGCGCGAGATATTCAACCTCATACGGGGGACATGCAGGGCATGCAGCAGAATACTGTTGAAACCCGATGACATTGAAAAATACAAAAAACTCGAGCGCACAGAGGACGTGGTCGAGCTGATATGGAACAGGGCCATAAAGGTTTCGAACAACAATCAAAAGTGTCCGCACTGCGGCGAAAAGCAGGTCAAGGTAAAATTTGTCAGGCCGTATTCGTACTACGAGGGCGAGAACAACATCCTGGTTACGGACATAAAGGAAAGGTTTGAAAAAATAACCGATGCAGACCTCGAACTTCTGAACTTTAAAATACGACCCGAATGGCTCATTCTCGAATCAATTCCTGTCCTGCCGATAACCACGCGGCCGTCAATAACCCTTGAATCCGCGGACCGGAGCGAGGACGATTTGACGCACAAACTTGTGGACATACTGCGAATAAACCAGCGCCTCGAGGAAAACATAAACTCCGGGGCGCCGCAACTCATCATCGAAGACCTCTGGGATCTGCTTCAGTATCACGTTGCAACCTACTTTGACAATGCGATTACCGGTGTTCCGCCTGCAAGGCACCGCTCCGGAAGGCCGTTAAAAACCATCGCGCAGAGACTGAAGGGCAAGGAAGGAAGGTTCAGAAACAACCTTTCCGGAAAGAGGGTCAACTTTTCTGCAAGGACAGTTGTAGGGCCCGATCCGAACATAAGCATAGATGAAGTGGGAATTCCCGTGGCGGTTGCTGTCGAGCTGACGGTTCCGGAGGAGGTCAATGAAGACAACATAAAAACGCTCAGGGAAACAATCCTGAACGGGCCGCACAAACATCCCGGTGCGAGAAATGTCATAAGTGCAGGATTCAGGAAACGTATCCTTGACGAAACCAAGGAGGAGATTGCAAAAAGCTTAGTGGTCGGGGATGTCGTTGAAAGACACCTTCGCGATGGCGACCTTGTCATCTTCAACAGGCAGCCTTCGCTTCACAGAATCTCGATGATGTGCCATGCGGTCAGGATTCTGCCGGGCAACACGTTCCGCATAAACACCGCGGTCTGCGCCCCTTACAACGCGGACTTCGACGGCGATGAGATGAACCTTCATGTTCCACAGTCCGAGGAAGCGCTTGCAGAAGCCGAAATACTGATGAAGGTTCGTAGGAACATAATCTCACCGAGATTCGGAAAACCGATTGTCGGCGGCAGGCACGACCATGTTACTGGGACATATTACCTCACAAAAGACGATACCGTGCTAAAGCGCGACGAGGCTTTAAAGGTGGTAGGGGGTGTGGTGAAATTACCGAAGGGCGAGAAATTCACAGGCAAGGAGATATTCCAACTTCTGTTGCCGAAGGACCTCAACCTCGTGTACAAGGCAAAGCTTTGCAGAAAGTGTCCCGAATGCAAAAAAGAGAAGTGCCAGTACGATTCCTACGTCGTTATAAAAGACGGAAAACTCATTTCGGGCATAATCGATTCTGAGGGATTGTCCGGAACACTGCTCAACGAGATATTCACGAGATACGGGCCGGACGCTGCCCGCGATTTCATCGACAAGTCAACGATACTCGGCATAAGGACGATAATGCGATACGGCTTTAGCGTCGGGATAGACGAAGGCGACTTGTCCGCAAAGGCCGAGGAGGAGATAAAGAAACTGCTGAAAGAAACGGAATCGAGGATTAACGAACTCATAAAGATGCGCGCCAGCGGTGACCTTAAAATAATCCCCGGAAAATCCATTGACGAATCGCTCGAGGACCATGTAATGGCGGAGCTCGGGCGGTCAAGAACAGCCGCGGGTAGGATAGCAGCGACCGATGTTGGTGAAAACAGCTCGGTGGTAATGGCGAGAACCGGAGCGCGCGGAAGCATGCTCAACCTTACGCAGATAGCGGGAACTGTAGGGCAACAGGCTGTTCGTGGACAGAGGGTCCAGCGTGGTTATCAGTATCGCACGCTGTCCTGCTTCAAGAAACACGATGTCAGCGCGGAAGCGAACGGCTTTGTTAAATCAAGTTTCAAGAAGGGTTTAAAACCATCGGAATACTTCTTCCACTCCATGGGCGGAAGGGAAAGTTTGGTTGACACAGCGATAAGAACTGGAAGAAGCGGTTACATGCAACGCAGGCTTATAAACGCGCTTCAGGACCTCGTGGTGTACAACGATTGTAGCGTGAGGGGCGATGGCGGTTTAGTCATTCAGTTCAAGTATGGTGAAGACGGCGTTGACCCGATGAAGAAGAACTATCAAACAACGGACGAGGAGGGTGCGCTTGTCGACCCCGGCGAGGCGGTCGGTACGGTAGCGGCGCAGAGCATCGGCGAACCCGGAACGCAGATGACGCTCAGAACGTTCCACTACGCGGGCGTTGCAGAACTCAGCGTGCCCATGGGCCTGCCGAGACTAATCGAGATAATAGACGCAAAACGTTCGCCAAAGAATTCGATGATGGTTGTTTACCTTGACGAGAACCATAGGTCAACCAAGGAAAAGGCAACCGAAGTGGCAAACCAGTTTAACGAAGTTTTCCTGAAGGACGTTTCGGATATCGAGGTGGACATGTCCAACAAGGAGATCATCGTAAAAACGGAAAACGAGGAGGCTATAAAAATCCTTGAAAAGTTCAAGGCAGAAAAGAGGGGCCAGAAGTTCGTCATAAAGAAAAAATCCCTGCTCGAGCTGAAAAAGGTCCTGAGCAAACTCGAAAGAAAGCGCGTCGCAGGCATCAAGGACGTCAAGAGGGCCTTCGTGAGGCGCCAGGGCGAGGAATACGTGATATACACGGAAGGTTCAAACCTAAAAGCCGTATTTGGTCTGAAAGGCGTGGACAAATACAGAACGACAACGAACGACATCTCGCAAATCCGCGAAACGCTGGGCGTGGAGGCCGCGAGGAACGCAATAATACGTGAGGCGATGAACGTTCTGGAGGACCAGCATCTCGAGGTTGATGTCAGGCACATAATGCTCGTGGCCGACAGGATGACCGTCACCGGAGACCTGCAGGCGGTTGGAAGGCAGGGCATATCTGGAAGTAAAGGTTCAGTACTTGCGAGGGCGGCGTTCGAGGAAACGGAAAAACACATACTCAACGCGGCGCTGTACGGCGAGCAGGAGAAACTTGCGAGCGTTGCGGAAAACATAATCGTGGGGCAGCCGGTTCCGGTCGGGACAGGAACCGTGAAACTCGCGATAAGACCAGGAGCAATAGGTAAGAAATAAAATGGCAGATATAAACGAGGAACTTCATGCGGTTGTAAAAACCGGGAAGGTTGTGCTCGGCTCGAAGAATGTTGTGCACACACTGCTGCTTGGAGGACCGAAGGCCGTGGTGTTGTGCAACTCGTGCGACCGCGAAACCAAAGAGTGCCTGCTGTACTACTGCCAGCTCGCAAACGTTCCCTCAAGGATAATAAAAGCCACGAGCGTTCAGCTCGGCGAAATCTGTGCTAAACCCTTCCCGATTTCGTGCCTGGCCATCCTGAACGAGGGGGACAGCAAGATTCTGGAACTGGTAAAAAATGAGTAAGATACGCCTGGACTCAGACGACATAAAGTACATAACCATGTTCGAAACTCTTACCGGAGCCAGCATAACCGACTGCGTTCAGGAGGATTCTGTCATGGGTTTTCTGGTCAAGAAAGGGGACATGGGGTTGGCAATCGGCAAGAACGGGGCGAACATAGAGCGGGTAAGGAAGGCCATGGGCAAAAGCATAATTGTCATGGAATCTTCCGAAAACCTTGAGGATTTCGTAAAAAACGTTTTCCGTCCCGTAAAAATAAAAAAATCCCGCACCCAGAAAACCGAGCAGGGAAACACCCTTGTGATAGAAATTGATAAAAAGGACAGGAAGTGGGTTATAGGTTCAGAGGGCAACCGCATAAAAATCGCAAAGAAACTTGCGAAGCGTCACTACGGGATTGACGACATAAACGTTAAGGTTAACTGAATTCTTTTGCTATTCTTGACAGGCTTTCAATATCTTGCCCATCAGCGGACCGCGCAGTCCTACCTTTACTCGGATTTCCTTACCGGTTAACCCTGTTGCCGTATCTATCATGCTCATAACGCGCTCAGGGTTTTCTCTTGCAGCCATTATCACCGTCGTTATCATGGCCTTAGACATGTCGTCCAATCCACGGATATTCTCCAGAAGCCGTGTTTCAGTTCCCGCGGAAATAGCTCTCCCCATCTTGGGATGGCATTCATCCAACACCCGTACAGTATCCGAATCTCCACGTTGTTGTGCTTCGTGCTTGGAAACTGCCCAGTCTGCCTCAAGAATAAGTCGTAGGTCGGTTAACTCCTGAGCATCCGACCCGGATATTTCATCAACATCCTTCAGTTTTCCAATGTCCGGCCCGGTGGTTTTTGTTATCGTTGCCATTTTATTCATAACACTTTAGGGCATTTTGGTATTTATAAAAGGACTTCCAATTAGGTATTCTGCATTCGCAGGAAAACGCCTCACCACACGCTTTTAAACGAGCGTGCGCATATCTATATTTCACACATTTTCTGTGTGTCATGCTACTTATTTTGCTATCACAAAATGGGAATGGGAGAATTTTCAGCAAAGAAACTAAGGCAACGCAGGCAAAAGTTTAGATGGAGCAAGGCAGATTACAGCAGGCGTGTTCTCGACCTTAAGAAAAAACACGACCCGCTCGAGGGCTCTCCCCAAGGCCGCGGAATAGTTCTCGAGAAGGTGGGAATAGAGGCGAAGCAGCCGAACTCCGCAATCCGGAAGTGCGTCAGGGTCCAGCTCATAAAAAACGGCAGGCAGGCAACAGCATTCTGCGTTGGCAATCGTGCCGTAACCTTCATAAACGAGCACGACGAGGTTCTTATTGAGGGCATCGGCGGGAGAAAGGGCCGCTCGATGGGCGACCTGTCTGGTGTGCGATACAAGGTGATACAGGTGAACGGCGTTTCTCTTGACGAGCTGGTGCACGGCAGAAAAGAAAAACCGCAGAGATAAGTGAAAAATGAGGCACGACTTACTTAACGACGCGATATCCAATCTCAAGAACCACGAGCGCATTGGCAAGTCCGAGTGCATTTTGCATCCGGTTTCGAAATTGCTGGTTGAGGTGCTTCGGGTCTTCCAGAAGGAAGGTTACATAGGCGAGTTCGAGCTGTCGGACGATGGCCGCGGCGGCAGCATCAGGATAAAACTCATAAAGCAGATAAACGACTGCGGGATTATAAAGCCAAGATTTCCCGTAAAGCGTGCGGAATTCAAAAAATGGGAGGAGCGGTTCCTTCCCGCAAAGGGTTTCGGAATTCTTGTTGTAAGCACACCAAAGGGCGTTCTGAGCCACCGGGAGGCGAATGAGAAAAACCTCGGCGGCAGGCTGCTTGCGTACATCTACTGAAATGAAAAAAACCAAAGACACGCATTTAGAGCTCGAGATTCCTCAGGGAACAAGCATCGAGGTTGAAAAGAACCGGGTCAGTGTGAGCGGACCAAAGGGGAAATTTACACGGGAATTCAATCCAAGAGTAAAAATAGACAAGAAGGATAACCGTGTTGTACTCAAAACAAAATCTGCGAGAAGGGCGGACAAGGCGCTCCTGTGCACGATAAGAACCCACATAAAAAACATGTTCCACGGGGTTTCCGACGGAATAACCTACAAGCTGAAGATTGTCTACACGCATTTCCCGATGAGCCCGAAGGCCCAGGGCAGCGAGTTGGTCATAGACAACTTCATGGGTGAAAAATTTCCGCGAAGGGCGGCAATCCTGAACGGCGTCAAGGTCGAGGTGAAGGGGCGCGACGTTCTGGTAACCGGAATCTCAAAGGAGGATGTTGCCCAAACGGCAGCGAACATCGAACAGACAACCCGGATAAAGGACCGCGACCACCGGGTTTTTCAGGATGGTATCTACTTGGTCGAGAAGGACGGCGTTCCGATAGCGTAAGATGTCAGAAACAAAAATCGTAAGAGGGGAGTCGGGACAGACAAAAATAATACGGGGCACTCAGAAAGCAAAGCCGAAGGAGGAAGTTGAAACAAAAGTTGTGAAGCCCGAACTCAAAGAAGTTGCGAAACCAGAACCGAAAGAAAAAACAGAAAAACCCAAAACAGAGGAAGTCAAGGAAAAGCCAAAGGAAAAAACAAAAGAGCCCGCAAAAAAGGAAAAAACAGAAAAACCGAAAGAAACCGAGAAACCAAAGGAAAAGGTAAGAAAGCCTAAGGAAATTGCAAAAATAAAGTTTCATAAAATCGCCGAGCGAAAAAGAGCCAAAAAGAAGCCGCGCTTTATACGGACGGAATTGTACAAGATTCCGAGGATGAAAGACAAATGGAGAAAACCGGTCGGCATAGACAGCAAGAGGCTTGAGAAAAAGCGCGGTAAAGCTGCTGTTCCGTCAATCGGATACAAACAACCGGAAACGGTGCGAGGTCTCGTTGGTGACCGCATTACAGTGCGGGTCAGCAACCCCAAAGAACTGAAGGGAATTGATCCGAAAAAACACGTAGTAATAATCGCGGGAAACGTTGGAAGAAAGAAAAGAAACGAGATAATAAAGGCAGCCAACACCGCAGGTTTAACCATAATCAATCCGAGAAAGGGTGAGGTCTGATGAATCTTACAAGCCAGAAACAGATCGCATCAAGGATCATGAAGGTCGGGATGAACCGGGTCAGAATAAATCCCGAAAACCTGGAGAAGGTGGCCGAGGCGATAACGCGCGACGACATTCGCTCCCTGATAAAAAACGGGGCCATATACGCGTTGCCGAAAAGAGGATTAAGCAAGGGCCGGATAAAGAGGATTAAAGCAGCGAAGGAGAAGGGCAGGCGGAAGGGCCACGGCGGCAGGACTGGCAGGAAAATGGCAAGAACGCCGCGAAAGAAGGCGTGGGAGAGTAGGATAAGGGCGATAAGGGACGAGCTGAAAAAACTCAAAAAGGAAAAGAAGATTAGCGGCAAGATATACAGAAAACTGTACAGGCGGGCGAGTGGCGGCTTCTTCCACAGCCGAAGACACCTGAGGGAGTACATAGAGAGAATGTAAAATGGCGACTGGTCCAAGATACGTTGTCGGTTTCAAAAGAAAACGTCAGGAAAAAACAGACTACCAGAAACGCAGGGAACTTCTCAAGTCGAGGAAAACGCGCCTGGTTGTGAGGGAATCCAACAGGCACGTTCGTGTCCAGCTCGTGGATTACAAAGCGGACGGCGATGTAATCCTGGCATCGGCACACTCGCAGGAGCTGAAGAAATTTGGCTGGAAATATGCAACCTCGAACACCCCCGCAGCTTATCTTACTGGTTTCCTGTGCGGGATGCGCGTGAAATCAAAAGGCGTAAAGGACGCCATTCTCGACCTTGGCCTGTACAAATCAACCAAGGAGCGGAGGTTGTATGCTGCGATGAAGGGGGCATGCGATGCCGGCGTTTCAGTTCCGCACGATGAAAAAATAATTCCAAGTCCGGAGCGGATTAAAGGCGAGCATATAGCAAAACATTTCAGCGACAAAAAGGACATTACAAAAAACTTTGATGAGATCAAATCAAAAATAGAAAGCCAAAAATGAGTCCAAAAAAGAAAGATGCAAAAAAGGCAATGCCCGAGACAGAGGCCGAAGAGGAAACAGCTGAGGAGCCGGTAGTTGACCTTTTGGTCGGAAAGGAAGAGCCAGAAAAACCGAAGGACAAAGTCGCCAAGGAGCTTGCAGGCGAGCCCGGAGCCATGGATGAGGAAATTGAACGCGAGCTGCGCGAAAAGGAACTCGCGATGTGGGCACCCCGGACGAAACTCGGCGAAATGGTCCGGAAGGGCGAAGTTAAATCATTATCCGACGTTCTGGCGATGGGCATTCCAATCAAGGAGGTGGAGATTGTTGACTCGCTGCTCCCTGACCTTGAGGAAGAGATAATAGACGTCGGCAGGGTCCAGAGGGTCACGGATTCCGGAAGGAGGATGAAGTTTCGTATAGTGGCGGTCATCGGCAACAAGAACGGTTACGTCGGTATAGGGGAGGCGAAAGGCAAGGAGGCTGGACCAACTATAAGAAAAGCCATAGAGCGCGCCAAGTTGAATGTGTGTGAAATCAAGAGGGGATGCGGCAGCTGGGAGTGCAACTGCGGCAAACCGCACACGGTTCCGTTCAAGGTTGGCGGAAGATACGGCAGCGTGCACATAGCAATAATGCCGGCACCGAGCGGCGTCGGCCTGGTTGCAAACGACACAGGAAAAAAAGTATTATCATTGGCAGGATTAACGGACGCGTGGGTTTCTTCGGATGGTCACACGAGAACAACCCTAAACCTCGCGCATGCTCTGATTGACGCACTGGTGAATACAAACTACATAAAGGTGAAGGACAGGGATATAAAGAATCTTGCAGTAATGAAGGGTTCAGGCTCAAATGAAAAATAAAAAGGAAGTCTCGGGTGCGATAGCAGTGGTTCGCGTCAGGGGGAGCGTTCATGCTAGTGAACGGGTCAAAACAACGATGAAACTGCTGGGCATAAACAGGGCAAACAACTGCACCGTGATAAACCTCAATCCGGCATATCGCGGAATGCTGGGTCACATCGAAAACTACGTGACCTGGGGCGAAGTAAAGCTCGAAATCTTGGAAAAGTTGCTGAATGAACGTGGCAGAGTCACCGGAAACAAGCCACTCACCGAGGATTACCTAAAAAAGAACTCCAAGCACAAATCCATTGACGAATTTGCAAAGTCGTTTGTCGAAGGAAAGGCAAAACTCAAGGATATTTCCGGGTTAAAGCCCGTGTTCGGATTAAATCCGCCGAGGAAGGGTTTCGAGCGGAAAGGGATAAAGAAGCCCTATTCAAGCGGCGGCGTCCTTGGCTACAGGGGCGATAAGATTAATGACTTAATCATGAGGATGATCTAATGGCCCACAAAAATCGCAGAACGCAAAAGTTCAGGGGCTCGAGAAGCCACGGTTACGGATGCACGAAAAAACACAGGGGCGCGGGCAGCCACGGCGGCAGGGGCATGGGTGGCGGCAAGAAGCAGAAATGGACCTATGTTTCGAAATTCATGCCTGGCCACTTCGGTGGAAAGGGCTTCAAGACGCACATCAAGAAAGTTGTGGTTAAAGCCATAAACCTCGAAACTCTTGCGAAACTGCTCGATGAGGGTAAAATAAAAACAAAAGAAAAAACTTTGGATTTAACGGAACTCGGATACGACAAACTTCTCGGCTCCGGAAAACTGACCCAGCCGCTTGTGATAAAAGTGAATAGCGCTTCGAAATCTGCCGTTGAGAAAATTGAGAAAACCGGTGGCAAAGTGGAACTTCCGGAAGCCAAAGCCGCAGAGGTCAAGCCAGCCGCAACTCCAGAAAAAGTAAAATAATAAGCCGGATTCAAATTAATTAAAAATGAACCTCGAATTTGTCAGGCCGCTGATAAAATATCTGCCGGAAGTCAAGATTCCGAAGAGGCATGTTCCGTTCAGGGAAAAACTCTGGTGGACCGCTCTGGTTCTTGTCCTTTTCTTCGTGATGGGCGTCATTTATCCCGTTGGTGTAACGCCTGAACTTCTGCAGCAGAAGATTTCCGGGTTTTCCCAGATGCAGATGATATTCGCAAGTTCCATAGGTAGCATAACGTCCGCAGGCATAGGTCCAATCGTTACGGCATCCATCATACTCCAGCTGCTGGTCGGCGCGAAGATCATAGACATGGATCTGACAAAGCCGGAAAACAAAGCATTGTTCCAGGGAGCGCAGAAAATCCTGACGATAATAGTGGCTTTTTTTGAGGCCGCTGCCCTGGTTATGGGGATTCACATGGTCGAGGGTACTGCCCTGATAACATTCACGATCTTCCAGATCGCCCTTGGTTCGATACTCCTAATGTACATGGACGAGGTGGTTTCAAAGTGGGGCATCGGGAGCGGCATCGGACTGTTCATCGCCGGTGGTGTTTCACAGCACATAATCACGGGTTCGTTGAACTTCATGAAGAGCACGGGCGGAATCGCATATGCGGGTTACATACCCAACTTCATAGACCAGCTTGCAAACGGCAGTTTTAATCTGGTACTTCTGTTCCCGGTGATAGCAACCATAATCGTTTTCCTGGTTACCGTATATTGCGAATCCATGCGGATTGAAATTCCACTATCTTTCGGGGGAATACGTGGCGTCGGTGGCCGTTACCCAATCAAATTTTTCTATGTTTCGAATATCCCAGTCATCCTGGCAGCAGCACTCCTCATGAATGTCCAGATGTGGACGAAGTTTGCGGGTGTCGATTTGTATGCCCCTCCAACACAGATGACCTTCTTCCAGAATCTGGTTTATCAGCTAGGCCGTCACATAACCATGGGCGAACTTAACGGCATAATAAACCCCGCGGACGTTTACCGGCTTCTTGATGTAAGTGTCCTGTTCCATCTACTGACCTATCTCATAGCGTTTGTCGGGCTTTGCATTCTGTTCGGAAAATTCTGGGTCACAACCACCGGCCTTGACGCGGGAAGCATAGCCAACCAGATTCAGGAAGGAGGAATGCAGATTCCGGGTTTCAGAAGGGATAAGAGAATTGTGGAGCGCGTTTTGAACCGCTATATCCCACAGATAACGATCCTCAGCTCGGTTGCAGTCGGTCTTCTTGCGGCGGGTGCCGACCTTCTCGGCGCGTTGGGCAGCGGCACCGGAATCCTTCTTACCGTTGGTATAATCTACCGCCTGTACGAGGAAATCCAGCGTGAGGAGATGGCGGACATGTCGCCCGCGTTCAGAAGATTTGTCGGGAAGGAATAATAACATGCAGCGTGGTTTACAGAAACTTCCCCAGAAACCTGTAAATTTAAGTACTAATAAATCTTGTCATGATGTTCATAATCCAGTATCTTCACAATCTTCTCTTTTTCATGGATCTCGTAGGTCAGAACAAAGGAGGTGTCTATATGCACACGCCGTGCCCCGTGCATATCCCTACGCAGTGGTTTGAAGTGATGCGGATCCCGAAGAATCTGCTCAACTTTCCTGTTTATTATTCCTAACTGCTTCCTATTTTTTTCTCTCCAACTTCCTAAATTTCTCATCAGCTTCATCAGAAATCTCAAGTGCGTAGCTCATACTATAACCCATAACGTTCAGCAAAATTATTAACCCTGATAAATTTGCCTTTTCGTATCTTTTCGAGTTTTTTCAGATATTCATCCTTTGCTTTTGGTTCTTCCTCAAGAAAAGATCTCATAAACAACTCTACCTGTTTGCTCATACTTATACCCTGCTCTTTGCAAAAACCAGAGAATCTGGCATATACATCCTCACTAACGTTAAATGTTTTTAGGACCATCTACATCACTATTTAATTTTATTTAACATTAAATAATGTTATTTAAGCTTATAAATCACAAAAACTTCCCCAAAAACCTGTAAAATTCTTTTTCCTCGGTGTCGAGAATTTTTTTGCCTGTCAGGAAATAAATCTCCTCCACCGCTTTCAAATCCTTCCCGAAACCTTTCCTCTCTTCCAGGATTTCAGGCATTAGCTTTTCAATCTCCCGGAACTTCCGTTTCGTGTCAACGACCCACCTGCCGTCCTTCACGTACGGTTTATCTTTTTTGTATTTTTCAATGAACTTTTCCTGATTTTTCGGATCCTGGTCAATCGGCGGCCCGGTCTTGTGCATGACTTCGGGAAGTTTGAAAACCTCAAATTCAAGAATTATCAGGGACAGGTTTTTTTCATTCGACCAGAAGCCGCTCCTGAAAAATTTGAAACCGAAGGTTTCAATTTCATCGGTTAAGGATTTAATGGTTCGCCTCAGCTGCGAGTACAGGGAATTCTCGTTCAGTTTTTTGTGCCTGAAAATTACCGCAACCAGTTTCGTGCCGCGTTTTTCTATCTTCTCGGACAACTCTTTTTTGCTCAGCAATTTCGGCTCCTTGGGGAAGAAATATTCTTCTGATGGGTTTTCCAGAAATTCCTTTGCCGCTATAATGAACTCGGACAGGCACTGCATAGAAACGGCAGCCGCAACATTCCTGTTTTTGTCAACAGGGTCAATCACGATGAGGTTCGCATTCGTGAAGAAATACCTCGCTTCTTCCGGATTTTTCCACTGCTTCTCCGGGTCAAGCACCTGATTTAAAGACCATCCCGCTGCTGCCTTGAGGACTTTCATAAAGGAGCCATAGTGGATGACCAGCAACTCTACAAGGTAACCGGAAAAGCCCTGCACCTTGGCTTCAGCGCCGTAAACCTCGATGCCTTTCATGAACTGCTTCAGGAGGCGCATCCCATTCCTCAACGCTGGATTTTCACGTAATTTTCTTCGGACGTAGCGCGTGTGGAACGGCGTTCTGTCAACGGATGACATGATGCGTTTTCCGCTGTAGCATGGAACGATTTCAATATCGTAATCCTTGTAAAATCCTTTTACATATGGGTGCTCGGCATAATCGATTTCGTATTTCGCTCCGATTTCTTTGAATACTGCTTTTCCTATCTCAAGACCTTTTTTTTCCAGCTTTTCCCTGCTGACGTCCTGCCCGAACATGATGAAGATATCAATGTCCTTGTCACCGCGCAGGTCGGTGCCCTTTGCGGTAGAGCCGACAAGAACCGGAATCACGTCGAACTTCTCGAGTTTTTTCGTTATTATGCGGATTATTCGCTGTTCCCCCTCCGACTCGTTTGCTGTCGGAGTTATTTTTTCCAGAGTCTTTTCCAATACCTTTTCCATTCTATTCTATAATGTCGATTTTTGCACTGCAGTTAGGACATTTACCGTTCTTGATATTGTTCTCTGCAACACCAAAACCCTGCCGTTCTATCAGCAATTCGTTGCAGTTGTAACAGTATGTGTTTTCCCATTTGTCATGAGGCACATTGCCCGCATACACATACCTCAACCCCACATCCTTTCCGATTCTGTAAGCCTCGCGTATTTTTTCCATCGGCGTTGGCACCGAGTCCGTCATCTTGTAATCCGGATGAAACCTGCTCACGTGCCATGGCGTTTCTTCCCCGAGCTCGTTCTTTATGAATCCTGCAATCTGCTTTAACTCTTCAGCGGAATCATTCTGCTTCGGGACTATCAGTGTTACGACCTCGACCCAGATGCCAGATTTTTTTGCCAGTTTCATTGATTCAAGGACTGGTTCCAAACGTGCACCGCATACTTTCCTGTAAAAATCATCTTTGAAGCTCTTCAGGTCAACCCTGAACACATCCAGCTCCTTAAAGTTTTTCAGCGGTTCGGGGTTTATGAAACCGTTCGTGACCATAACGTTTCCCAACCCGTTTTCCTTTGCAAGTTTCGCAACATCCCACATGAACTCGTAGAATATCGTGGGTTCAGTGTAGGTGTACGAAACGCCGGAGCATTCAGCACGTATGCATTCTTTGACAACTTCTTCTGCGGTTGTATCTCCTCCAGGTAACTCATTGCTTCCTTTCGAGTATTGGCTGATGTCCCAGTTCTGGCAAAACTCGCAGCGGAAATTGCAGCCTATGGTGGCAATCGAATAACTCAACGTTCCGGGCTTGTAATGGAACACCGGTTTTTTTTCTATAGGGTCGACATGTTCAGCTATAAGTTTTCCGTATACCAATGAGTAAAGAGTTCCGTTCCGGTTTTCCCTGACGCCGCATATCCCACGCTTCCCCTTCGCAATCAGACACTCGTGCGGGCACAATCTGCACTTTACCTTTCCGTCGGTTTTTTCGTAGAACAACGCCTCTTTCACATCACTTAAATAATTCTACTCGTAAATATTAAGCTATGAAATTCGTGAATATCCCGGAAGACCGGGTCGGCGTGCTGATTGGCGAAAACGGAAAGGTTAAAAAAACCATCGAGCGGAAGACAAAAACCAAGCTCACTGTTTCCGGCAACAACGTCGAAATTGACGGCGATTCCTTCGGCGAACTTAAGGCGCAGAACGTCGTTCTGGCTATTGGCAGAGGCTTCAGCTCGGACAAGGCCCTGCTACTGCTGGATGACGACTACCTGTTCGAAATCCTGCAACTCAGGGATTTCGTGAAAACGGAAAAGTCCATGAGGAGCAGGAAGGGCAGGGTCATAGGGCGCGAGGGCAAGTCCCGAAAACGGATAGAGAACTTTACAAACTGCTTCGTTTCAGTGTACGGAAAAACCATCGCGATAATCGGAAAGTACGATGACCTTGAGCACGCCAAGGAGGCAATCGTGATGCTGCTCACCGGCTCAAAACACGGCTACGTATACGGGTTTTTGGAGGGCAGGGGACACGAATAAAACACATTTATTAACCTGAAATACTATTCATATATACACTGAGATAGGTGTTGGTTGGCTGTTTTTTTCGGTAAGCAGAGAGGCTGAATTACCACATTGTCTGGGTTGAAATGACAATCAAAATTGAGGGAATACAATGGGGGAAGGCGCAGTAGCGGATGAGGAACTAACGAAGGAAAAGCATGCAGACGAACTCTTCAAGGATTTCAGGGAGGTCTCGATAACCGAGTTCTTCAGAAAGAACCGAGCGCATCTGGGTTACAGCGGTAAGGTAAGGTCCCTGACAACCATCGTGCACGAGATGGTCACCAATTCTCTGGATGCGTGTGAAGAAGCCGGCATTCTTCCTGACATAACCGTAGCGATAAAGGAGAAAGGCCCTGAGCATTACAAGATCACGGAAAGCGACAACGGCCCCGGCATTCCAGCAGCGCACATATCCGACGTTTTCGGAAAGATGCTTGCAGGAACAAAGTTTCATAGGAATATTCAGCTGAGGGGGCAGCAGGGCATCGGGATTTCCGGCGTTACCCTGTATTCGCAGATGACCACAGGAAAACCGATGCGTATTAAAACCTGCACGGGCGACAACAAGGTTGTTGACATACAACTACTCATAGACATCACGAAAAACAAGGCAGACATAATCGAGACGAAAAACTACGAGGAGTACTGGCGCGGAACGACCATAGAGGTTGAGGTGAAGGGCGTTCTGTACAACCTCAGCGAGCAGGGCCCGTTTGAATATCTGCGAAGAACAGCGATTGCAAATCCGCACGCGAAGATAACCTTCATTGACCCGGAAGGCAGAAAAACCGTCTTCGACCGCTCGACAAACGAAGTTCCAAAACCGCCGTCGGAGATGAAACAGCATCCGAAGGGGCTCGAGGTTGATGATTTGGTAAACATGGCGAAGGCATCAAAGTCAAGGCATGTCAGTTCTCTGCTCTCAACAGAACTCTCGAGGGTGAGCGGCGCGAAGGTCAAAGAAATCCAGGAACTTGTGAGCTTCGACCTCAACAAAAATCCGAGAAAGTTGGCGTGGGCCGAGGCCGAGGAAATCATAAACGCGTTCAAGAAGGTTGATTTCATGGCACCACCGCTTGAGGGGTTAAGGCCGATAGGCGAGGGGCAGATAAAAAAATCCGTGCTGAGCATTCTCAACCCCGAATTCGAGACAACACTCACGCGGCCACCCAAGGTTCATTCTGGTGGGGTTCCATTCCAGGTGGAGGTTGCAGTTGCATACGGCGGAAAGGCAGGGAGGGTTGCCGGAGAGGGCGTGAAGGCGGAGGTCATGAGGTTTGCAAACCGCGCGCCCCTGCTCTTTGACGCAGGTGGATGCGGAATAACCACTGCAGTGAACGGCGTTGAATGGAAGCGCTACGGCATAAAGGATTTTGAAAACTCCCCAATAACTATTTTTGTAAATCTTGTTTCAGTTCACGTTCCATACACCTCTGCAGGAAAGCAGAGCGTCGCGGACGACGACGAGATAATAAAGGAGATAAGGTTTGCGCTCATGGACCTCGGGAGAAGGTTCCAGAGGTTCCACTCACGGAGAAGGCGCGCAATCGAGCAGGAAGCACGATTGAATACGCTTCTGAAGTACAGCATGGAACTTGCGTCTGCGATATCAAAACTTATAGATAGGGATAAGGAGCAGGAGAAGATAGCAAAGGATCTAGAAAAATTTATACGCGAAAAGGTAAAGTTCGACGAGGAACTCCTGGGTGATGCGGAATCCGAAGAGGAACTAACCGAAGCGGAACTTGAGGAAGTCTCGGAGGAAGAGGAGGATAAAACGGAGATTTAAAAATGAAAGACAAGGATGTTGAAGGGCGCCTGACTGAACTCGGCAAGGAGCTTTTGGCCGATGTGTCAAAGAAAAAATCACCAAAGATGACCATGCCGCAGCGCGGTCTTAACAACGTGCACTTCGACAAGGCATCCAGCCTTCTAAGGCTGGGCAAAAAAACCTCCACGCGTTCGTTCATGAATGTTGCGCACAGCAAGAAATTCATGCAGACCGCGATGATCGGTGCGAAGTGCAAGGAGCTCGTGTCGAGGGGGAAAACCGCAAGCATAAGGGAACTGTATTACCAGCTCAAGCACAGCATCGCTGAAACGAAGGAGAACACTTTTGATGACCAGTCCGAATCCGACCCGCTGATAGTCGATTTGGAAACGATGCTTGAGGTCATGCGTGAAGAGCTGCACCTCAAGGCAGATGATAAAGGAACCCTGATAGGCAACATCATAATCGAGGATTCCGGTGACACGATAGACTGCTCAAAACTCGGCAGGAGCGGTCTTTCAGTACCGTCAATAGTCGAGCAGTACAAGTTCAAGAAGGTTAACGCGAAATACGTTCTTGTCATAGAAACAGGAGCGATGTTCGACCGTCTGGTTGAAGAGAAATATCATATAAAAAACAACTGCATAATGGTTGCGACGAAAGGGCAGGCCGCAAGGGGTTGCAGAAGGCTGGTGAACAGGCTGCATACGGAACTGAAACTGCCGGCGATAATGTTCACCGACGGCGACCCGTGGGGTTACTACATCTACTCCGTAATGAAAGCCGGCTCCATGGCCCTTGCCCACGAATCACTCCGGCTTGGAACTCCGGGAATGAAGTTTGTCGGAATGACCATGAGCGACATTGATGCATACGGCCTGGAAAAAGTTACCGAAACATTGAAGGACGTGGACAAGAAACGCGTGTCAGAGCTCTTGCAGTATCCGTGGTTCCAAAAGAAGGAGTGGAAGAAGGAACTCGACCTTATGGTGAACAAGGGCGTCAGAATAGAGCAGCAGGCGCTTGCCTCAAAATCCCTCGAGTTCGTGGCTGAGGAATACTTACCGCAAAAAATAAAGTCCGGCGAACTCCTGTCCTGAAATGGATGACCAAATGAATGTCGCATCTCCAACCGAAGAAGACCTCTTGGCGTTAGTGCTGGAGGCGAGAAACATAAGGGTGGAGGAAGCAGCCCGGAAGTTTGGCGTGCAACCGTCCGTCATAAACCAGCTGGCGTCCGAACTCGAAAAGAAGGGCCTGCTGGAGATAAGGGACAAGGGCTCCAGCGATGTCCTACTCTCGGTAACCTACGATTCCCTTAAAAAAGTAAAACTGCTGGAGAAGGAACTCGTAAAAAAATACAAAACCCCAGAAAAAGAGGAGAAAAAAAAGCCAAGTCCGGCAGAAACGCTCAAAAAAACAAGAACCTTTGGCTGGGACCTGATTTTTCTGCTGCTTGTCCTCTTGTGCATCCGCTACCTCGGCTTGTTTGCAGATAATCCCAAAGATGCCATGAACTTTCTAATAGCAGTGATACTGTTTTTTGTCGCCGTGCTGATCTACAACCGGAAGAAAAATCTGATGCATACAAGGTCCGTGATTGCTAAAATGAAACTCGTAATCCACTTGGTGATAACCTATCCGGGGGAGAATAAAAAACACGTGACCTCTTTTATCATACTGGTGCTGGCCACCTTCTTCACCGGCAGATTTCTCTCAAGTCCGGAACATGAGATATACAACCTTATCGTGGCGGTGCTGCTTCTCGCGGGGATCGTCGTAATCTACAGGTCAAAGGCGTCGCCATCCACCAAGTTCAGATTTTACATGGGCATGTTGTTCATCGTTTACTCCATGATGCTGCTCGCGGGCATCACCAGCCTGACGGATTTCCTCTTCGGCAGCAGGGAAAGAACGTACGATTCGTTTGTCGGGTTTGCGCTTCTGATGATTCTGTATCTAAACCGGGGTACTCTCGGACTCGGAAAAATATCGCTGACACAATTGTTTGAAAGAAAATCCGAAACCGGTTTAAGAAAAATTCGTTAGGTAGCGGTTTCGATAATTTTCCACAGTTTGGCAGCAATTTTTTTCTTTGCGTTCTCCGGTATGTATCTTATGTTTTTTTCCCTATCCACAACCCAGACCTCTGTCCTGCCACTACCAAACCTGTTTTTTTCGATATCGTTTGCCACAATCAGGTCAATCCTGTTCTCAGTTAAACGCTCATAAGCTTTTTCTATCAGCCCTTTTCCACCACCGAACTCCGCCTTGAATCCAACGACAAAAACATCAGGAAATTGTTTTTTTACCAACTTTATCAACTTTCTTGTTTTTTTTAATTTTATAATGATGTCTTTGTCAGAATCGAGTTTCCCCTTGGTCGTCTTTACGGGCGTGTAGTCCGCAATCGCAGCAGCGGATATGAAAACATCGTAACCATTTTTTAACTCATCCAAAACAGCGGCCGTCATTTCTCTGGCAGTTCTGACGTTTATTCTTTTTATTTTTTTAGAAGTATCAACATCAATGGGCCCCGCAATAACAGCAACCTCATGCCCGCGCGCAATCGCTTCCTCCGCAAGAGCAACACCCATCTTCCCTGAACTCGCGTTGGTTATGAACCTTACGGAATCAATGGGCTCCCGAGTCGGGCCTGCAGTTATGAGAACTTTCATCTCGGATTTCCTTCAGAGTCAATCTCCTTTTTTGCAATCCGTTCGCTCGAAATCGGAGTCCCGTCCTTGGCAACAACAATTGGCATCACCACTATGACGAGTTTCTTCAAACCCTTCTTGAACCTTATGGCGTTTATCTCCTCGGCCCTGAGCAGCGTTTCCTCGCTCACGACAATGCAGTCGATTTCCGGGTCGATGGTCGCAACACCGTAACTGTCGTTTATCCTGACAATCTCGTACGGTTTTTTGAACGAGCGTATGTAGGTTTCCAGCGTGGACTTCCTTTTTTCGTACGGTGCGGTTTTCACAACCCTGAAGCGGGAGGCGAACTCGTCCGAGGTCAGGCCGATGACGACTTTTTTCCCGATTCTGAATCCCGTGTCGAGTACTGCCATGTGCCCCCTGTGGAGCAAATCGAACGTCCCGCCGATTACGATCTTTTCGAACATCTTCACTTATATGTATGTAATTTATTATTATGTTAGCTAAAAATGGCATGGCGCAGGAAAAAACAGAAAACCGAGGAAGAGGAAACCGAGGAGGAGCGAAAAGCCCGGAAGAAGAAGGAAAAACTCAGAAAGCTGTGGTTGTCCGGGACATAGAATGAAGCCCGAACAGACAACGCTCGGGGGATTTTCCGGTTTCGAGGGCGTAGCCAAAAAAGTACACCGAAGCCCGACAACCTTGCAGTCCATGTGCGTGCATTGCGGCAGGGAAAAGTGGCTGAAGTGGGTTGTTGATGGTAAGTATGTTTGCGATGACTGCAAGAAGGATTTGATGGAGCGCTGACACGCTACACTGTGCCTCTGTATTATACTACTTTTATATCCAAACTCCAAATTATAGAACATGTTTGACAAACCGTACGACCGGATGATCAAGCGGGTTCCGTACAAGATTTTGGTGTTTATCCCGTTCATAATATCCGGACTGATGATTCTCGTTATAATATTTAACGGACTCACATTCGGGATAGAATTCCAGGGTGGGTTGCTCGTTGAGGTTAAAACCGACAAGGCCATAGACCAGGCCGCGCTAGAGAACGACCTGGCACAACTAAAACTTGAAAATCTGAAAGTGCTTGCCGGCAGCGACGTTCTGATTCTTAAGACGACGTCCGACATAAGCACCGTGGACAAAAACAGGATCGTGCAAGTGCTTGAGAAATACGTCGGACCACTTTCCGAATACGACATTGCAACATTAAAAATCGATAAGGAGCCGACCAAGGATACGCTCTTGGTATTGCAGAAGTACGGCAGCGTTTCGGAATTTAAGGACGGCAAAATCACGATAACCGCCTCAAATCTGGACAAGGAGGAGCTTAAAAAAGACGTATCAAAAAAACTGCCGGAAGCCGAGCTCGGAATCAGCGATGCAAACCTGCTGTATAACTCCGTAATGCCGATTCTCGGGGCGGACTTCAAAACAAGGGGGATAACCGCAATGGCCGTTGCGTTCGCCCTCATGGCGATTGTCGTTTTCATCGCTTTCAGGGAATTCGTGCCGTCAATCGCTGTGATTCAGGCGGCCATCAACGACGTTATAATCGCTGCCGGCGGCGTCAGTCTGCTTGGAATAGAACTCGAGCCCGTTTCAATCGCTGCACTGCTCATGCTCATCGGTTATTCCGTGGACACCGATATACTCCTGACATCAAGGGTTTTGAAGCAGAGGGGTGCAGAAATAAACGACCAGATAAACGATGCTATGAAGACCGCGTTCACCATGCTGGCCTCAACGATGTCTGCACTCGTCGTCCTCTTCGTGATATCCTATACAATCCAGCTTTCAATGTGGACCAACATTGCGTCCATACTGCTGATCGGCTTGGTCGCGGACATCATGACTACATGGTTCACAAACGCGGGAATGCTGAAGTGGTACTTTGAGTCCAAATAATACAAAAATGAAAGATGTGTTCAAAAACTGGAGGGTGATTTTAGTCGCGTTGTGTATCCTAACCTCCCTTTACCTCATCTTCAACAAGGGTTTGAATGACGACGGGTTGCCAAACGGTTTGGAATACGGCACAGCGTTTGCAGGCGGCGTCGAGATGCATCTCCATCTAGAAAGAGCCGTGAGTGCGGATGAGATGCAGAACATAAAAGGACTGCTGGATTACCAGCTGAACTCGATGGCATTGAAGGACATCCAAGTGCTGCCTGTAGGAAACCAGTTCATACTCATCCAGGTTGCCAAGGCATCCGAGGAGGATATATCAAGGATACGCCAGATTCTCGAGCGCGAGGCAAAATTCGAGGAGCGCATTGACGGAAGGCTCGCGGTCATGGGTAAGGAAATTGAAGTTGATCTCGGGCCAAGAGGAAGCGGCATCGAAAAATGGCAGAGCGGTTACCGCTGGGTCGTTGCAGTGAAGCATACGGGCGATGCGCCGTGCAGATTCCAGAACGCGTCATTCGGGGCGTTCTACAGTCTCGACAGCCCGAAGAACAGGCCGATAGACATGTTCATAGACCGCCCAGAAAACACGACAATCATGATGACCCGACAAAGGTACGACCTGATAAAGGGCATTCCGCCGACAGAGAGCGACTTCTACTTCGGGAACGACCTTATCGAAATAATAGAAAACAGGTCGCTGATTCCGGTTATTGTGTTTGAAAATGACACAAGTGCCTTGATGGACAAACTGAACGAGTCCAGGACGAAGGGATTCTATAAGGTGATACTCGCGGGTGACGAGGATTCACTTTCCGAGGATTTAAGGAATACACTGGAAAGTAACGATTTTGAAACCGTGAGGAAACCGGTCGGCAATCTTTCTTATGCTGAGTGGGTTAAGGAACTAACCGGTATAAAAAGCTCCCCGAGACTGAACATAAACCCGATAACCGGCTGTGTATATGAAGCGCAACTCACCGGCTTTTCAGCAACACTCGAAGATGCGATGCTCGAAATAGAGAAAAACAAGGTTCTGTTCTCACTCGGCAACCTTCCCGTGAAGGCGACGCCTGTCGGGGAAACGCACATTCCCCACACGGTCGGAACCTCGTTCATAAAATACAGCATAATCGCCGGCATGTTCGCAATAATCACCGTTGCATTGGTAATATTCCTGTATTACCGCAGACCGTTCATACTCCTCTCCATAATGGCCACCGACATAAGTGAAGTTACCATAACTCTCGGATTTGCATCGCTGGTGCACTGGAATCTGGACTTACCGGCGATTGCCGGAATCATAACCGCAATTGGAACGGGCGTTAATGACCAGATTGTCATAACGGACGAAACCCTAAAGAGGGAGCAACAGAGGGTCATAAGCATCACCGAACGCTTGAAGAGGGCGTTCTTCATAATATTCACCGCCGCGGCGACCATTGTTGCGGCCATGATGCCACTCATGACAGTTTATGCACTGAAGGGTTTTGCATTTACTACAATCGTTGGCGTCCTCATAGGCGTGTTTATCACAAGACCGGCCTACGGCAAGGTCATAGAGGCGATGCTCAAGGATGAAGGAGCTTGACCGCATACTGAAGGTGGAAGAGGAGGTTGCGAGGGACATAGAGAGAGCAAAGGCAGATTCGAAGAAAAAAATCTCCGAACTTTCCTCAAGGCGGAGCGAACTCATCAGGAAAGAGCTCGAACAGGCCGAAGCCGACATAAAGAAAAAAGAGGAAACCGCAAGGAAAAATGCCGATGCAGAGGCCAAAAAAATACTTGACGATTCTGACAAGCAGGTTTCGGAGATAAGAAAGAAAGCGGAAATTAATTTTGACAAGGCGATTTCGTTGGTGGTAAAGAAACTGCAGCAGGATGACCTCTCTGGTTGACGTGGTGCGGTATGCGAACCCCAACGCCAGGGCGCGTGGGATGAAGAGTCTGCTTCTCAGCGACAGGGACATGAAAATGCTTCTCGGCGCAAAAACGCTCGGCGACATTGCAGGTTTGCTGGACGGCATGCCCTACTCAAAGGACATTCGTTCTGTCGATTCCTTGACGGTTAAGAACCTTGAAGACGCGCTGACCAAAAACCTGCTGGACGCCAACAAAAAAATCCTGAAGATTGTGGATTCCGATGCGCGGGATTTCTTCGCATTTCGGCTCAAAAAATACGAAATCGCGGTTCTCAAGGAACTCATAACATCAAAAATCGAAAATACTTTAGTTGAAACTGTTGACGAATTGATGCTGTCGCCAAGAATCAGGAAGATGCTTCCAAAACTGCTTGAAGCAGGGAACATCGATGACCTGCTGGAACTTCTTCATGATACGGAATACGGAGAAGCACTGAAGAAAACCGGAAATTCGGAAACAACGCTTGCGTTGACACTCGCTTTGGACCTCTATTATTACAACAAACTTCTGGAAAAGGTAAATCTTCTAAAGAAAAAAAACGATAAAAAAATTGCAAAAAAATTCATCACAACCGAAATTGATGTAACCAACCTGATGACGATGCTGAGGTGCAAGAAACTTGGTGTTGAACCGGGCGGGTTTCTGATTCCTGCAAAAACGGGATTTTTTGAAATAACAAAAAAGTACATGACCGCAGAAAGTGTCGAAGATTTCGTTGAAAAAATCTCGGAAACAGTTTACGGCAGGTTGCTGAAAAAACACACCGGCGAATACGAAAGGACGAAATCGCTGCAGGGGTTCGAGATTGCGTTAAAACGCCATCTCCTGCAAAAAAACAGAAACCTCATGAAGGGCTATCCATTCCAGATGGGGTCAATCCTGGGTTACCTGAAACTGAAGGAAACCGAGATAGAGAACCTGCGGGCGATCGTTGTGGGGATTGGCAATGGCCTGTCTGCAGACGAGGTTGAAGGTTTACTTATAATCTAATCCTATATCTTAACAATATACTACCAGGATGGTCACTGCGAAGGAAATCATGCGGACGCCGGTGCACACGATAAGCAGGAATAAAACCGTTACGGAAGCAGCCAAACTCATGAGTGCTAGGGACATAGGTTGCCTGGTCGTGAACGGCGACAAGAACATTCTGCTCTCCAGCGCCGAGCTCGGAATAATAACGGAGCGCGACATAGTGAAGAGGATTGTTGCAAGGGGCGCATCACCAGAAAAAACCTCGGTTTCCGAAGTCATGAGCAAGCCCATAGTCTATGCCGGCGTGGATACTCCGCTTACCGAGCTGATCGAGATATTCAACAAACACAAGATACGGCGTCTGCCTGTCGTTGATAAAGGAAAAGTCATAGGGATGTTGACGGTGCGGGATGTCATGAACGCGATGCGCTACGACCATGCAAAAAAGAGCGTGAAATCCCGCGGGTATTCAAGGCCGGATTATGGGAAAAGGTCGTAGTTATCCGTTGTCCATCATTTTTCTGATCGTCATAGTCGAAATCAGGAAACCGATAACCGCGCCGAGCAGCAAGCCCATCATCCCCCAAAACCTGCTCATGCTGCTGCCTGCGACATAGCCAAAAAACATCGGCAGTAAAACGTAAAGCGAAATTCTCAGACTCAGTGTTACGCTTTCTATCCGCACCATGTTTACCGGAACAGTATCATCAATGCAACAACAAGGCCGTAAATCGCGATAGCCTCTGCCAGAGCCACAAACAACAGCACCTTGCCAGAGACCTCAGGTTTTTCTGCCACCGCGCCGGCTGCTGCAGCACCCGTTACGGCTATCGCATAACCGGATGCCAGAGCAGACACACTAATAGCGATTGCAGCTGAAAGTTCCTTTGTCATTTCAATTACTACCATGCTACTCACCTCATGTTACGATTATCTTAAACGGCTGGTACTTAACTCCGCCGGCCCTGTAGAACTTGCTGAACCACTCGTAGTAGTGCAGCCTTATGGTGTGTATGTACACGACCAGACCCTCAAGGCCGAGTATGAGGAGTATCGTCCCTGCAACGACGAATAAATAATATAATATTATACCTATATAAGATATCCCTGCGAGAAGGCCTGCCATCGTGAATATCACGAAACCCATGATCGCATGGACCAGCGCGAGTATGAGGATTCTGCTGTAGGATATAGTATTACCCAAGAACATTACGATAGTGTCCATGACCTCGAACAGGCTGTCAACCCCGAAACCGAGGGTTTTCTTTAAGGAACGCGACTGTGAATATTCGTGAAGTGTTTCTTCACCGACAATCGCCATGACCGGCACGACTATGCCAAAACCCAGGATGCTCGGCACAGGTAAATTCGAAAGCCCGACAAAAAACGGAATCTGAAAACCGAACAGCTTCGTTATCAGAGTCACAACGCCGGAGAATAATGCAAACCTGCCAACAGAACCAACAACAGTACTTTTCAAATTTTTGTTCGCCATCCTGTTAAACGCGTCTATCAATATTCCCAAGCCCATCTGCAGAACTCCGACGAAAATCATCATTCCGAAAAGGCCTTTCACTTCCCCAGCCTTTACCAGACTGAACGGGTTCAGCCACAGCGGATGCAGCAGCTCCTCATAACCGAAAACGCTGCCGTACAAAAAACCGAAGAGCATGCTGCTGAAACCGCACGAAACAAGTATCTTTCCAAATCCGTTCCTCTTCAGTTTCCATATCAGATAACCAACTAGTGATATGACCAGACCGTGGCCGACATCGCCGAACATCATCCCGAATATCAGCGGAAAGCTCAATGCGATGAAAATCGTCGGGTCTATCTCGTTGTAGCTCGGCAGCCCGAAGGATTCGGTTATGGATTCGAACGGCTTTACGATTTCCGGGTTTTCAAGCGCCACTGGAACGTTGTCGTCGGTCTCCGGTTTAGTGACATTGACCAGCGAGCAGTCGTTCGTCATCAGGTTTATCTTTCCCACGGTCTCTTCAACCCGCCTCTCGGGGACCCAGCCGTCGAGTACTGTCACCCTCGAGGTTTTTCCGAACATCAATTTTACTTCAGCGATTTTTTTCTCGTTCTCAAGGAACGCGCTCATCCGGAGCAGTTCATCGGAATATTTTTCGCGGCATTCCTGCAGCCTTTCGTTGAATTCACTTTTGGTTTTCCCTGTCTCTAGCAGTTTCTGTTCCAGAACCTCGCGCGTATTTCCGAAACGCCCCGAAACCTTCAGCGCCTCGAATTTCACAGTGCTTAGGATACGTTCAACTTCAGACCTGTGATTTTTAGGCACTACAACCACAACCGTGACAATCCCACCAGTCCGTTTTCCAGTCAACAGCACATACTCGTCCTCAAGTTTCTCCTTCAGGGCCCCATCCAAATCCCCGAGCTGTTCAAAATCCATCAGACCGGCTTCAACAAACAGGAACCGGGATTCGCGAAGCTGTTCGTAACTAACGCCAACGCCGTGCAAAAAATCAAGGGTTTTTTTGTCGCGCCTCACCAATTCCTCATCTTCCAGAACCTTCGTTATGTTCTTCTGCAGTTCTATGACGTCCTTCTCCGGGGGTTCGAGTTTTTTTTCAAGCGTCGCGATTTTGAGCTTTCCAAGTTTTGTTTGTTCTGCCTCGCTTTCGATTCCAAGAATAGTCGTAAGGTTATGAACCCGTCTAAGAAGGCCGGAGCATTTGTTGAACATCTCCGTGTTAATTTCAGGATGCAATTGTTTTTCGCCATTGCTCGTATCCTTAAAGTCGATAATCTGCACCGTCCCGATGGCACCCAGCGTCCGCACAACGCCGTCAACGTGTTCATCAAGCACAAATGCCGTAATCCTCTGCATTCGAGAAGGTCTGAACATCTTGCTACCTTAGATATTTGATTTAAATGATATTAAGAACACACGGTTTATGGATTACTGTCCGTTTTTATTCGCAAAAATTCAACTATTTCATGAGGTTGATATCCCGCCATGAGTCTTGATAAACTCGAACAAAGCGTACGGAAATCTGCAAGAGCCGAGATAGAAAAAATAAAAAAACAAACCGAAGTTGAACTGGAGGCCATAAAAAACAAAATAAAATCCGACGCTGCCCGCGAGTGCGAGAAATACAAGGCCCGAAAAGAGCACGAGATAAAACTTCTCGAAAAACGCATTCTTGCGGACGCAAGGATGAAGGCAAAGACAAAAACCGAATCAGAAAAAACAAAACTCATCGATTCTGTTTTTCTGTCCGTCCGCGATAAAATCCTCGGACTTGACAAAAAACAAAAAACCAAGATACTGCAGAAGCTGGCGCAGGACGGAAAGAAAGGCGTTCAAAACCCGGTGGTGTATGTGGACTCGAAATACAGGGACCTCATACCTGCAAAATCCAGGAATATAGGGGACTTTGGGGTAATAATTGAAAGTAAGGACGGAAGCGTCAGCGTTGACAACACCCTGTCAAGCGTTCTCGCTCGCATGCGTCCGGCTCTGGAACCAAAAATCGTCCAGATGTTGTTCAAATAAAAATGCACCTCATAGCGGACAGGCTGACCGCGACAGGGTTGCGCCTTGCAGGCCTGAGGAAAATAACAATTGCGGAAAAAAACACTGTCGTTACTGCGTTCAAAAAAATAAACCCCAGCGAAAGTATAATACTCGTAACAAAGGAACTTTCACAGTACGCTAGAAAAGAAATCGACCAGCTCAGGGATGCGGGCAAAATCGTTATCGCAATTCCGGACAGGAGCGGTTCCGGTGAGGAAATAACGAACGAGCTTGTAAAGAACGCTGTCGGTTTCGAGTTGAGAAAAAATGGGTAAAATAATCCGTGTCACCGGGCCGCTGGTTGAAGCTAATGGAATGCACGGCAGCCAGATGAACGAAGTGGTCAGGGTCGGCGATGAACAACTCGTGGGTGAAATAATAAGGCTGAAAGGCGATGTTGCGTCCATCCAGGTTTACGAGGAAACCAGCGGGCTGAAACCAGGTGAACCCGTAACCGGAACCGGCATGCCGCTTTCAGTCGAACTCGGTCCCGGTGTTCTGAAATCAATTTACGACGGCGTTCAAAGACCCTTGGAACTCATAAAAAACCAGGCAGGCGCTTTCATAACCCGCGGGATAAACGTTCCTGCAATAGACCGGAAAAAAACCTGGAAGTTTGTTGCGAAAGTAAAAGAAGGCGACCTTGTAACTGCCGGTGATGTTCTTGGCGAGGTAAAGGAGACACGGGTAATAACGCACCGTGTGATGGTTCCGTACGGGGTCAAGGGGACCGTTGAGAACATTTCAGACGGAACCTTCAAGGTCGAAGACGTTATATGCATCCTAAGGGACAACAAACAAAAACACGAAATCTCGATGCTGCAAAAATGGCCCGTAAGAAAACCGCGCCCTTTCAAAAGTAAATTGTACCCCGAAGTCCCCATGGTCACGGGACAACGCGTTTTTGACACGTTCTTCACGCTTGCAAAGGGCGGCACCGCGGCCATTCCGGGGCCGTTTGGTTCCGGAAAAACCGTAAGCCAGCACCAGCTTGCAAAGTGGTGCGATGCCCAGGTTATTGTTTATGTGGGCTGCGGCGAGCGTGGCAACGAGATGACCGAAGTCCTCGAGGAATTCCCAAAAATCGAGGACCTGAAGAATAAACTGCCGTTGATGGAGCGCACCGTCCTGATAGCAAACACCTCAAACATGCCTGTTGCTGCACGCGAGGCGTCCGTATACACGGGAGTCACACTTGCGGAGTACTACCGCGACATGGGCTACGACACGGCCGTGATGGCAGATTCCACATCTAGGTGGGCCGAGGCAATGCGCGAGATTTCAGGAAGGCTAGAGGAGATGCCCGGCGAGGAGGGTTATCCTGCCTATCTCGCCTCGCGTCTTGCGGAATTTTACGAGCGTGCCGGCAGGGTCGTAACTCTCGGCTCTAAAGATACAGTCGCGTCAACAACCATCATAGGTGCGGTTTCGCCACCTGGCGGTGACTTCTCGGAACCCGTCACACAAAACACGCTTCGTGTCACAAGGGTTTTCTGGGCGCTTGACGCCAAGCTTGCAGACAGGCGCCACTTCCCATCCATAAACTGGCTGACGAGCTACTCCCTCTACATGGACAACCTCACGGATTGGTTGAACTCAAATGTTGCGGAAAACTGGATGAAACTCAGGGTAGAGGCGATGGCCATACTGCAGAAGGAGTCGGAACTTCAGGGCATCGTTCAGCTGATAGGGCCCGACGCGCTTCCCGACCGCGAGCGTCTGATGCTCGACATCGCAAAAATGTTGCGGGAGGACTTCCTGCAGCAGAACGCGTTCCACGAGGTCGACACCTTCTGTTCACTAAAGAAGCAGCACCTTATGCTCTCAACAATCCTGAAGTTTTACGAAAAGGCATTTAGTGCGATGGAAAGCGGAATGGACATCGCAGAGATAATGCGCGCGGACGTCGTTAATGACATCGCGAGGATGAAGTACGTCCGCGAGGAAAATTTCGACAAGGAAGTAAGCAGCATACAAAAGAAAATAGACTTGCAATTGGGTCTTGAAACGCTACGTAATCTGTTCCCCTTTAGTGAACAGACAAAAGACAATCCTCAGACTTCTGGAACAGATTACGGCGTATCAAAAACTGGTGGCTAAGCCACCAGTTTTTTATAGGTCATAAAATGGCAGTCAGGGAATACGCAACAATAACCGAGGTAACAGGACCGCTGATAGTAGTGGACAAAATAAGCGATGTCAGTTACGGCGAGGTCGTCGAGATTCAAACCGGAACAGGCGAACGCCGTACCGGACAGGTGTTGGATGTCATGACATCCAACGCGGTTGTGCAGGTCTTTGAGGGAACGTCCGGAATAGACACAGAGAAAACCAAAGTCCGTTTCATCGGAGAAACCATGAAGATTCCGGTTTCCACAAGCATGCTCGGACGCGTGTTCGATGGCGCAGGCCGTCCCATCGATGGCAAGGGCGTCATTATAGCCGAAGACAGGCGTGACATAAACGGTTATCCGATAAATCCAACCGCAAGGGAATTTCCCAGAGAATTCATCCAAACCGGTATTTCCGCCATAGACGCGATGAACACGCTCGTGCGTGGACAGAAGCTACCGATTTTTTCCGGTTCCGGATTAACACACAACGAACTTGCAGCCCAGATTGCGAGACAGGCAAAGGTGCTTGGAGAAAAGGAGGAATTTGCCGTCGTGTTTGCGGGCATGGGCATAACATCCGAAGAGGCGGCATTCTTTAAACGCGATTTTGAGGAAACAGGAGCACTGGAAAGAATTGTCATGTTCATCAACCTTGCGGATGACCCCACAATCGAGCGCATAATCATCCCGAGGATTGCATTAACAACTGCCGAATATTTGGCATTCGAGAAGGGCATGAACATCCTCGTGATACTTACGGACATGACGAATTACTGCGAAGCCCTACGGGAGATTTCCGCAGCGCGTTCCGAAATTCCCGGGCGTCGTGGATATCCGGGATACCTTTACACGGATTTGGCAATGAGCTACGAGCGCGCAGGCAGAATCCGCGGAAAAAAAGGCACCATCACCCAGATACCGATACTCGCCATGCCCGACGACGACATAACGCATCCGATTCCGGACCTTACAGGATACATAACCGAAGGTCAAATCGTTCTCGGGAGGCAACTGCACCGCAAGGGCATTTACCCGCCGATAGACGTTCTTCCATGTTTGTCAAGACTCATGAACCAGGGCATAGGCAAGGACAGAACGCGCGAAGACCACAAGGACGTGTCAAACCAACTGTATGCAGCATATGCGGAAGGCCGCGATTTAAGGGACCTGGTCGCGGTCGTCGGCGAGGAGGCGCTTTCCGAGCGCGACAAAAAATTCCTCGAATTCGCGGAGCGCTTCGAGGACGAGTTCATAAACCAGGAAAAAACCCAGGAGCGCAGCATTCAGGAGACGCTTGACCTGGGCTGGGAGTTGTTATCCCTCCTGCCGGAACGCGAGTTGAAGAGAATCGACTCTAAACACATAGAAAAATATCATCTGGGGCGCAAGAAATAAAAATGGCCGAAATTATTGAAGGCGTACATCCCACGCGGACGGAGTTGCTGGAAATAAAGAAACAAATCGAGCTCGCCAGCAAGGGTCACCAACTGTTGAGGGAAAAAAACGACGCCATGGCAATCGAATTCTTCGAGGTCGAGGGTAAAGCGAGAAACGTTCGTAGTGAACTCTTCGGAATGATGAACCATGCGTATTCCAATCTGATAAAAACCGAAGCAACAATGGGCTCGAGTGAAGTTGAAACCATAGCCAAAACGATCGAGGAAATGCAGGAACCGAAAGTGACGACTGAGAACATAATGGGCGTCAGGGTACCGAGGCTAAGTTTTGAAACCGAAATCCACAAGAAGGCTTCGCAACCGTACGGGTTCTCGGACACAACCTCGGCACTCGATGACACGATTGAGGACTATAATAAAGTGCTGAAGCAAATAATAACACTCACGGAGACCGAAGAAACGCTCAGGCGGTTGTCCAACGAGATAAAAAAAACCAAGCGCAGGGTCAATGCGCTCGAATACCTCATGATTCCGAGGCTGAAAAACACGCGGAAATACATCCGCATGCGCCTTGAGGAAATCGAGCGCGAAAACTTCATGCGCCTTAAGCTCATAAAAAACAAAAACACGTAAAATGCTGGCAAGCCACTACGTATTCCAGAGCCTGCTGCTGGACTGGGACAAGGACGAAAAGGTAAAGGCGGAGTTCAGGAGTTTTTTGTTGAGATATCCAAAGGATGCGGAGCTTCAGGAACTTGCCAAGGAATTTGACGAATACCTGAAAGCAAGAGATACAGAAAAAAAACAAAAGCTAAAAGAAGAACTCCTTAATCTGGTGAATGTCCGGAGGATTGAAAGCAGCGGAGGGACGCAGTTGCCCTTCAAAGACAGGAGACACCTGGGCGAGCATCCTGGAAGCAGGTAGGGGATATTTAATTTCTAACTGTGTATTATTCCTTATGGTCGCTCACGCATCCAAGTCAAGGGGCACGGTCAGGACCAGGCTGCCTGAACTCAGGCAATCCGATGCAGAACTCAACGCAAGGTACGGTGGCAAGGGTCTCGGACTGCTGAAGCTTAAGGAACTCGTGGACAGGGTAAGGGATATCCTCAAGGGACGGGGTCACGAGGTTGACCTTCAGGTTCCGGAATTCGAGCTTTTTGGTGCGGACTTTTACGACAGCTTCAGAGAGCACAACCGCGACATAATCGAACAGATAAACGGCGTGAGGGCAAGCGATATGACGGACGAACAGAAGCGCAAAGCGATTGAAGAGTTCGTGTACCAATGCACCTTATCCGAAGAAAACGAGCGCGAGGTTGAGGAGAAGTATGCAAGGCTTGGCGGAATCGTTAAAGTGCGTTCCTCAGCGACCTGCGAGGACTCGTTCAATAAGGCGTATGCAGGCAAGTTCAAGTCCCTCGATGCGGACAGCGCGGATATGGTCAAGCTCAACGTCGCGATGATAATGGCAGACTTCATGCTGGTCCAGGCCACAGACCCTGCAATCGGGGACAACGAAAAAATGTGCCTCGTCATGCAGCAACTCGTTGAACCGGATGCCGGCGGCGTGATGTTCTCAACGATTCCGGAGTCAATCCACCTTGAGGAACCAATCACGCACATAGAAGCAGTTGTGGGTTCACTCGAGGCGGCGGTTCGAGGCAACAGTTCCACCATCGTAACCACGGGCATCGAAAACGGCGGGGTGAAGGTGCACAAAATCTCCTACGGGTTTGAGCATTATCCGGAAACGATATCTTTGAGGGGTGAAGAACCCGAGTATGATCTTGCAAGAAGAAGAGAGCAAATTCACCGCCTCTGGCATGAACGAACGCACCCGGTTTACAACGAACATGCAGGCACCGAAGAGTTATCGCCGTTAACCCAGAACCAGATAGAAACAGCGACACGTGTTGGAAAAGTACTTGAAGAGGTTTTCGGTTACGGTGTTGATATCGAATTCGCATTTGTGAACAACACCATGCACCTCGTCCAGATAAGGCCCATAACAGGGATTGACAAACCCATCGAGATTGATTTCGACCCTGAAAAGCTAAACCCGGTCGCAGAAACGCCGATATGCGTGAGTTACGGAACGTGTACTGCTCCGCTCGTTGTTTTAGATTCAAGATACTCGCGCGACAGCATAGAGGGGTTGTATGTAAAAGCGCGCGAACTGGATGCCGGTGGCAGGAAGGATGAAGCCGCACGCCTTATTGCAGATGCCGAAAAACTGAAGCAGAACCTCAGGGAAATCGATGAGCGATTTGCAGAAAGCGGTTACATACTCGTAGTTGAGGAGGCAGCACGCATAACAATCCCGTGGTATTCGGATTTGTGCTCGCACAGAAGGGCGGTCATCGACCCGAGGTTCGGAAGCAAAACCGCGCACGGCTCGATAGAAACAAGACAGTGGTCAAAGGGCAATCCCGAGAGATTTTATCTTGGCATACCCGGTCTTCTAAGGAAGATAGAGCCATGGCTTCTGGATTCGGGAATTGAAGGTGTAAGATACAGTAGCATAAATTTCATGGCGTTATCCGTGGGTCTTGAGGGAATGCTCGTGCCTCTGGAAAGAGAACATACCCTTGCGGCATAAGTTTTATATACTACTTCATATACTTATCTCATCTGGTGGTTCAAATGGCTAAAACATACTACGAAAAGGATGCGGATTTAAGCGTATTGGATGGAAAAACCATCGCAATAATCGGTTACGGAAATCAGGGAAGGGCGCAGGCCCTCAACATGCGCGATTCCGGGCTGAACGTTATCATAGGTTCCGTGAAAGACCAGTCTGCAGAAAGGGCAGAAAAAGAAGGCTTCAAGGTTTACCCGATAAGCGAGGCCGCAAAAAAAGCAGACGTAATCCACATCCTCATTCCGGATGAGGTTCAGGCAGGCGTGTACGAGACAGAAATAAAGCCGAACATGAAGAAAGGCAAAACCCTGATGTTCTCGCACGGCTTTAACATACGGTTCAAGTTGATATGCCCACCCAAGAATGTTGATGTGATAATGGTTGCCCCAAAAGGACCGGGTGTCCGCGTCCGAGAAACCTACGAGGAGGGTTTTGGAACTCCGGCACTCATCGCTGCTGAGCAGAATGCATCGGGTAAGGCGAAGGAAAACGTCCTGGCACTGGCAAAGGCTATCGGAGCCACACGTGCGGGCGTTATCGAAACCACCTTTAGGGAGGAAACCGAAACCGACCTGTGCGGAGAGCAAATCGACCTCTGCGGTGGGGTTTCAGAGCTGATAAAAGCATCCTTCGACACACTTGTTGAAGCAGGCTACCAGCCAGAAATCGCATACTTCGAAACTTTACACGAACTGAAACTCATAACCGACCTGATACAGGCGGGCGGCTTGGAACACATGTGGAAGTGCGTTTCCAATACCGCAGAATACGGCGGAAGAACGCGCGGCAAAAAAATCATCACCAAAGAAACGCGAAAAACAATGAAGAAAATTCTCAGGGACGTGCAGACCGGAAAATTCGCAAAGGAGTGGGTAAACGAATGCAAAAAAGGAATGCCAAACCTGAAGAGAATGCGTCAAGAGGATTCAAAACTGAAAATAGAAATTGTCGGCGCCGAGTTAAGAAAGATGTTTGTAAGGAAATAAATGCTGAACATCGATGGCTCACAAGGCGAGGGTGGCGGCCAGATTTTGCGAACTTCTGTAGCGTTGTCTGCAGTCACGCAAAAAGCCGTAAAAATAACGAACATCCGCGCAAACCGTCCGAACCCCGGGTTACAGGCACAGCACCTGAATGCTATCGCTGCGGTTTCAAAACTCTGCGATGCGGACGTTTACGGTTTAGTGCTCGGTTCAAGAGAAATTGAATTTTCACCGAAAAAAATTTCCGGAGGAAATTTCAGCATAGACATAGGCACTGCAGGTTCTACAACCCTTGTCTTGCAATCCCTGATGATACCCGCATTTCATTCTGAAGAAAAATTAAAAATAAAAATTACTGGCGGAACCGACGTGCGATGGAGCCCGCCTGTTGATTACCTAAATTTTGTTACCTTATCGTTACTGAAAAAATTTGGCTACGACGCGGAACTCGAACTTCTAAAACGTGGGTATTATCCAAAAGGCGGTGGTGAAGTTCTTGTCATAATAAAACCATCAAGATTAGAAAAAATAGAATTGACCGAGCGTGGTGAAATCCTGAACACAATGGGAATCTCTCACGCACATTCCGACCTGAAAAAATCAGAAGTTGCTGAACGCCAGTCAAAGAGTGCTAGATTCTTATTCTTCAACAAATTAAAAAAAGAAGTAAAAATGAAGAATGAGTATTCCGATACGCTTTCGTATGGCTCTGGAATAACGCTCTGGGCTGAAACTGAAAATTCCATTCTCGGGGCAGATTCCTTGGGGGAAAAAGGAAAGCGTGCGGAAACGGTCGGTGATGAAGCAGCAAGAAATCTTATTGATGCATTAAACACAAACGCCGCGTTGGACAAACACATGGCAGACCAGATCGTTCCTTACCTTGCGTTAGCAGGCGGAAGCGTTTCGGTTTCCGAAATAACCCAACACACAAAAACAAACGTCGAAATAGTGAACAAATTCGGGTTTAATTTAGAGGTAAAGGGTAATATCATATCATCAAAATGCTGACCAAACGAATCATCCCCTGCTTGGACTGCGACCTTTCGGTTCCCGAAGGCAGGGTTGTAAAAGGCATAAGGTTCAAACAGATAAAATACGCAGGCATTCCTTGGGAACTTGCTGAAAAATATTCCAAGGAAGGAGCGGATGAACTGGTTTTCCTTGACATCACCGCGTCGCATGAGCGCAGAACGACGATGATTGATGTCATCGAGAAAACAGCAGAAAAAGTCTTCATCCCGTTAACTGTCGGCGGCGGTATAAAAACCATCGGAGACATAAGAAAAATTCTGAACGTTGGTGCAGACAAAATCACTGTAAACACCGCGGCAATAAAAAACCCGAAGCTCGTTTCCGAGGGCGCAAAAAAATTCGGCTCGCAGTGCATCGTCGTGGCTATTGACAGCAAAAGAACCGGAAAAACCAAATCCGGGCACGGGTGCTACATATATGGCGGCAGGGAACCGACGGGTCTCGATACCCTCGAATGGGCGAAAAAAGTCGAAAACCTCGGAGCCGGAGAAATAATGCTGACGAGCATGGACAGGGACGGAACAAAGGAAGGTTTCGATTTGGAACTTACAAAACTGGTTTCTGAATCAGTAAGTATACCTGTGATAGCATCTGGCGGTGTTGGTAACCCCCAACACATTCTCGAAGCATTCACAAAAGGGAAGGCAGATGCGGCGCTCGCTGCATCGATATTTCACTATGGAGAGTATCCAATAAAAACCGTAAAAAAATACTTGAAGAATAACAATATCTCTGTAAGGCTTTAATTCTTTCTTTGGGGATGAAACAACTTTCTTTCTTCCTAAGAAAGAAAGGGGTTCCACAAAAGGGAAGGCAGATGCGGCTCTTGCAGCAAGTATCTTTCATTATAACGAATATCCTATAAAAAAAGTTAAGAAATACCTAAAAGAAAAAGGCGTTTCTGTCAGGTTATGACATAGCTCATACCGTTTGTTTTCCGCCAGTGAGTTTTCTAAGGTGCCCTACCAAAACCTCAAGATTCTGATGCACATGGTTCACATGGGCAACAGCGCTGAGTTTTTTAACTTCTTCATTCCCGATCATGCCCCCGCTGACAGATATACACGGAAGTTCTAATCCTGGCAGTATCTGTTCGTTCGCCATGACAGCGGCTTCGGAAACCCGGTCATTTGCTGGACGGTCATCCGCGTCCATAGGCAGTGAAACGTCCAAAATAACAGCATCAAATTCCCCCCTCTTAACATCCATCTTCTGCAGTTCAACATACGTTTTTGCACGCGTAACTATAAACCCTCTTTCAGAAAGTCTGCCTGCCAATGCGGAATGTTCATTTTCACCTTGGACGAGAAGGATGCGTTTTTTAATGCTGCCAAAAGGCCGCAGGTCTGCAAACGGATTGACTGTTGGAGGGCCACCAGGAACGTAGTGGATCACCATAAAAAAATTTACGTCACCGGGGGTTAAATACCATCTGTGCATATGTTGGCAGGTTAATTAAATTATAGCATCAGCAATTTCTGCAAATCTCCCCTTAACCTCCTCATATTCCGCAGCAATTTCAGGAGGACATTCCACTTCAACACCATTCAGGTCTCTGATAGTTGACTTCAAACGGCCAACTTGCCCTTCCTCCAAACCAATCTTCCTCCATTTAATAGAAACTTCCTCCGCAACAGCAATATGCCTTCCAACTTCGAGCATGTTTTCTCGGGTTATCCCAGTTTCAATCAGTCTTAAACCTCTCTCGTCAAGAGCATCCATAAAGTCCTCTGCGGCTTCCTTTCCTTCCTGACGTATAGCACCAGCCCAGTCAACAACCACCAACCCTTCTGTTACGACTTCCCTTGGACTTCCATGCAGGGTTTCCACAACACGACGCCCGACCGTTGTTAGCGGAATATTCCTCTTTCTAAATAAATCCATCGGTGTTATTCCCGCCCGCATATCTGTAATCCTTCCTTCCCAGCCGGTCCTCGCTGGTGTTGGTGCTGGTACCGCTTCTGTTCGTGTCGGCACATGTGCCGGTCTTGGTCTCTCTCCTTCAGCTGTTGGTGCTGGAGTTGTTACTTCTTTCGGTTTGCTCATAGCCGCGGCACTGAGTTCGCCCATAACCAGAGGCAGCGCTTTATCATCAGCGAGACCTGCAGTAAGAGCTGATCGTATCTCCCCAACACTTAAACCATCAAACTGCGCTTGGCGTGAAAGTATCCCTGCGATTTCATTCACGTTATCGGCCGTGAAATCAGGCAGTCGCACGAATTCCGGAGGAGGTCTATGAACCAGTGGTGGTGCAGCCGGTCTTGGTGGTGCAGATTTTGCTGCAGGTGGTTGTGCGGGTCTCGCTGGTGGTGCAGCCGGTTTTGGTCTTGGCGGAGCTGTAACTGTTGGCGGCGCGGCCGGTCTTCTTGGTACGGGTGGCGTTGGTATAACTGCTTGTGGAGGTGCAGGTGCCGGTGGTGTTGGTATAACGGGTCGCGGCGCAGGCATCGGCGGTGCTACCGGCGCAGCCGCTGTAAGAAATCCCGCGCCCCGCTTCTGTATCTCTGCCGTAAGTTGTTGTACGAGTGTAAGTGCGGGGTCTATCTCGCCGACGAGATAACCATCACCGAGAATTCCTCTCGCACCGGTTATGTAGTCCTCCACTCTTTTAATCTCATCCCTGCGTTCGTCTTTCGGAT
>Ga0209609_10000163_pt1 | contig 39972 bp, 29 predicted proteins | sample LakKivw325mmetaG_FD_184136 | JGI IMG/M metagenome (GOLD analysis project Ga0209609, IMG submission 184136) | Anoxic lake water microbial communities from Lake Kivu, Rwanda to study Microbial Dark Matter (Phase II) - Lake Kivu water 325m metaG... | ecosystem: Environmental > Aquatic > Freshwater... | reverse complement strand
CTGCGCCAGACGATTACTACTACCGATACGGCGGTGGTTCTGAAGATCCCCATAACCATCCAGCGTTTTACCAGCAGCTATCATAAGAATTTCGGTGTGGCACTCTGGGCTTCCCCAAGCAATGTCAGTCCAGCTTTACTGGGCTTTCACGCCGCCAATTCCGAGCAAGTCCAGTATCGTCCGCATCTCGAAATCCTGGTGATGAAAGAAGAATGAACAAACTACTCATAACCGTATTTTTGATCTTTGGGCTGATTAGCAACCTCTTGGCCCAGCTTTCTTATTATGCACCATACGGCTTTGGGTTGCGCTGTCACCAGGAGCCAGTACGGATGATCGGGATGGGCTACGCTGGCGGAGCAGTGGCCGATTCAATGAGCCTGAACACGGAAAATCCGGCCCTTTGGCAAGGGTTCCTCAGCACCTCGATGCAGGGCCAGATCAGTAATACCTTACTTCGGCTCCCTGATACCGGTTTCGAGAGTGGCTCCGCACTTTTTACCGGTTTTGCATTCAAATTCCCCGTCGGTCGGAGAATCGGTGTGGCGCTGGGTCTGCGGCCTCTGGCCCGGATGAGTGCCGAAAAATCCTTTGAAGATAGCGTCCAACTGTCTCCCGATGTCATTTATAATAGCATTGTCAAATTGCATGGTGGCATCTCGGAATTCTTTATCGGGAGTGGCTTCAGACTAAATCCACAGACCAGCCTCGGACTGCGTTTCCAGTTCCTGTTCGGAACCTACGTTAAGGATATCGAAACCACCCTGACCGGCGGAACCGCCATGTCGAGTTATTTCAGTCAGACGACGGCTATCAATGGCACTCTGCTGACCCTGGGTTACTGGACGACGCTAACCCAGCACCGCCTGAATTTAGGGCTGACATTGGAGCAGAGGCTCGGTTGCCGTTACTACACGCAGTACGACTATTATCATGGGCCGGACAGCGCAACCGCGTACCGCAGTATCCCCTACCCGATAAAGGTCAATTTCGCGCTGAGTAAAGCTTTCCAATATGGTTTGGCGCTCAATGCCGACTTCGGGTATCATATCGTTGACGCTAAATTATTTGAAAAATTCGCCCTGCTCAAGCCTGTAGCCGCCCAATCGGGGATAAGCCTGGGATTTGGCTTGGAAAAGTCTCCCGTCCGTACCTTCGCCGAGAAATTTTACCAGCGCCTGTTTTATCGGATAGGCGGCTTCTATCGGACCGAGCCGTTTTATTCGGGTAACGTCAGCGTCAGCGAAGTCGGTGTGACTGCGGGTTTGGGCATACCCTTTTTTCATGATTTGAATCGCCTTGATTTTGCCTTAACTTACAGTCAGCGTCAGGGTTTTCTTGACGATGTTTACGGACCTGAGCACAGCCTGACATTCCAGGTTGGTTTTACCAGTGGTGAACCGTGGTTTATTAGATACAAAAAGCGTTAAATTGATGAGGTGAGTAAATGAAACTGCGCTTAATTTCCGGTTTGATTTTGGTTCTGGTCGTTCTGGTTGGCATCAGCACGATGCAGTGTCTTCCGCCGTCATCGGCAACGACTGAGCCGATTACACCAGTGGAACAGCCTAAGCCTGCCATTGATCGCGCCAAATGCGACCTTTATCTCAGTTTTGCCTACAGTTATTACCAGAACCAAAACTGGAAAAGCGCCATCGAGAACTATAAAAAAATGATTAATTACGGTTGTGAAGAGGAATATGCCCAGGACATTTTCACATTCTGGGGACGAGCCTATCAGCAATTGGCGTCCGAGAATCAGGCTTATTTGGACAGCGCACTTTTCGTTTTTCTGAAAGGTGAAAAATATCTGCCCAAGGATTTATACCTGAAAAAAAACATCGCCTATATTCACCGGATGCAGGGCAAAGCGGATCTGGAAATTCGTGAATACGAAAAAATGCTCGAAATCACCCCCGATGATGTAGAACTCTGGCGGACTCTAGTTAAACTCTATATCAATGTGCAACGCTATAATGACGTGATTGACGCTGTCAATGCCATTCTGAAAATCAACCCCAATGATGAACAGGCCATCAACGATCGGATTTTTGCATATCAAAAGCTGGGCAAGGACATCACCTCCATTCAGCGCGAGCAATGGGAAAAAAATCCAACCAACATCCGCTATGGCCTGGAATATGCTTCTGCATTGAAACAGCAACGCGAATTCGATAAGGCCATCAAAGTCTATACCAAAATCGCCCAGCTCGACGCCAAGAATTTGGAAGTCTATACCAGCTTAGCCGATCTGTATCAGTTCAAAAATAAAACGCCCGAAACCATTAAAATACTTGAACATATCCATAAAGAAATTTCGCCGCGGGATCTGGACGTCCTCCAGAAAATTTGTCGGGGGTGTCAGCAGTTAGCGGATTATCCGACTGCCTTGATTTGGGCAGAGAAAGCCGTAAACATCAATGCCAGCTCCGCGCTGGCGTTCAAGATCAGAGCAGATCTCTATTACAATGCGGCGGACTATTTCACCAGCGGAAGACAATCCAATTTTGAAGATAAATTGGTCTATAAATTAGCTTACGATGATTATCGCCGGGCACTCGAACTGGGCGATATTTCCGTCAAGAGTCGCCTTGATCATTTACAGGAATACCTGATTCCTACCAAGGAAGACTGGTTCTTCAATCGCTTTGATGAGAAAGGCAACAGTCGGACCAGTTTTCGTCCGCGGAACCCGGTCTATAACTGGATCACTGCTGAACCCAAGAAAGACTGATGCGCATTGCATTTGGTGCCGATCACGGCGGGTATAAACTCAAGGACGCCCTGGTTATCTATGCCCGGGAAAAAGGGCATGCGGTGCGTGACTTCGGGACCGCTGACCATGAAGCGGTTGATTATCCGGAATACGCGCGTCTGGTAGGTAATGCCCTCGTCGAAAAGCAGGCGGATTTGGGTGTTCTGATTTGCCGCTCCGGCATTGGGATGAGCATCGCCGCCAATAAAATACAAGGGATCCGGGCCGCTGTCGGTTATAATGAAAAAGTCGCCCGCCTGAGCCGCCTGCATAATGGCGCCAACGTACTTTGCTTAGGTGCCGATTTTATTACCGAAACAGAGGCGGTGGCCATATTTGAAACGTTCGTAAATACTGCCGTGTCCACGGATGATCGTCATCAACGCCGGATCGCCAAAATCGGCGCACTCGAGAGGAATTAAGATGGATTATTCGTATCTCAGCCATCAGGATCAATCTGTACTGTCCGCTATCCAGGCAGAAATGGAGCGGGAGCGCTGGACGCTGGAACTGATTGCTTCGGAAAATTTTGTCAGTCCGGCGGTTTTGGAAGCGGCAGGCTGTTCCATGACTAATAAATATGCCGAAGGTTATCCCGGCAAGCGGTATTATGGTGGCTGTGGAGCCGTTGATCAGGCCGAGAACTTGGCCCGTGAGCGGGTCAAGCAACTTTTCCGGGCTGAATATGCCAATGTGCAACCGCATTCCGGTTCGCAGGCGAACATGGCGGTGTATTTCGCCCTGCTCAAGGTTGGGGATACGATCTTGGGCATGGATTTAGCGCACGGCGGGCATCTGACACACGGAAGTCCGGTAAATTTTTCCGGGAAGTTGTTTAATGTCATTTCCTACGGCGTCCAGCGTGCAACCGGACGCATTGATTACGATCAGTTAGCTCGCCTTGCTCAGGAACACCGTCCGCGATTGATTATCGCCGGCGGTAGCGCTTATCCGCGTTTCATTGATTATGCCAAGTTCCGCGAGATCGCCGATCAGTGCGGGGCATTTCTGGTTGCCGATATGGCGCATCCGGCGGGATTGATCGCCACCGATTTGCATCCCGATCCGCTGCCATTTTGCCACGTCGTAACTTCCACCACTCACAAGACCCTGCGCGGCCCGCGCGGCGGGCTGATCCTGATGGGCAAGGATTGGGAAAATCCGTTTAATCAGGTTGCACCCAAAACCGGACGTTTGAAACTGATGTCGGAAATCATCGACTCGAACGTCATGCCGGGCATTCAGGGCGGACCGTTAATGCACATTATCGCCGCCAAAGCGGTGGCTTTCGGGGAAGCCCTGCAGCCATCTTTCAGGGAATATACGCGCCGGATTGTCCAGAATGCGCAGACGCTGGCAGAGGAATTAGTAAAAATGGATTACCAGCTGATTTCCGGCGGAACCGACAATCATCTGATGCTGATTGATCTGACCAATAAAAATGTCACGGGCAAACAGGCGGAAAATCTGCTGGAAGAAGCGGGTATCACCACCAATAAAAATATGGTGCCCTTTGATCAGAAGAGCCCGTTTGTTACCAGCGGCATCCGGATCGGTACGGCCGCCATGACTACGCGGGGAATGCAAACTACTGAAATGCGACTGATTGCCAGTCTGATCAATCGGGTATTGGCTGAACCGGAAAATGCTCGCCAGCGTCAGCAGGTCAAAGCGGAAGTGCGCGAGTTATGCACGCAATTCCCCCTTTATCAGGAAATAAACGTATAGGATGCAATATGCGATGTCCCTTTTGTAACTCCCAGGAAAACAAGGTTATCGATTCCCGCACGGCACAGAAAAACAACGCCATCCGCCGGCGCCGGGAATGTATTGACTGCGGTCACCGCTTTACTACCTACGAGTATGTGGTGGAATATCCCCTGCAAATCATAAAAAACGATGGCCGTCGCGAGGAATACGATCGCACCAAACTATTCAACAGCATCAAAATCGCCTGCAATAAGCGACCGGTGCCGCGGGAAAAGTTGGAAGCGCTCGTCATGGATATTGAGAAAAGCCTGGAAGAAGTATCCGGAGGCGAGGTCAAATCCGCGTTGATCGGGGAACTGGTCATGAAGAAACTGCAGGAGTTGGATGAAGTGGCCTACATCCGCTTCGCCTCAGTCTATAAGCAATTCAAAGACATCGGCGAATTCAAGGATCATATTGCCAGAATGACCCCCTGAACCATTGGGATATCTGGAACTTTTCAATGCACGTCGAGTATGAAAGGATGATTTTTATCACAACCGGTAAAACCATTTCAGTGTTAATTAGCACCAGGTAAAAGTAACAAGATGTTGAACGAAGATCTACGGGCTATATTAGTGTGTCCCCAATGCAAAGGCGAATTAGTTTACGACGCAGATAACCAAAAACTGATTTGCTCGGCCTGTCGTTTAAAATACGAGATCAAGGACGATATCCCGATTATGCTGGTGGAAGAAGCCGAAAAATTTTAAGCCGCTATCAAGGAGAAACAACCGCCAAATTTGCTAAACAAGCGCACGGAATAGCCGATAATTAATCTTCAATAAAAATATTCCATTGTGTATATTATCCGAACCGAATTCAGCGTAATTAGTTCGGTTTTTTATTCTCAGGAGGAATGAATGAAACAAGCAGTTAAGGTACTGGCCAGTATGCTGGTCTTGATCAATCTCGCCTGGCCGCAGAGTGAAGCCGGTGCCATCTGGCTGTTGATAAATCCCGGAGCGCGTCCTTGCGGAATGGGCGAGGCAGGGGTAGGCATTGCCGATGATGCTTACGCTAGCTATTGGAATCCCGCCGGAATGGGATTTCTACAGGGACGCGAAGCCGCTATGACGCATATTAACTGGTTGCCCAACCTGGCTTCCGATATATATTACGAATTTCTCGGTTATCGTCACTACCTGAAAGACATTGGCACCCTCGGCGGGCATATAATCCTGATGAACCTCGGTGAGCAACAGCGTACTGACGAATGGGGCAATTATTTAGGCGACTTCAATTCGTTTATGCTGGCTTCTGCCGCGTCCTATGGCACGGCTCTGACCCGCCAGTCGGCGATCGGTGTTAGCGTGAAAATGGTGCACCAGCACCTTACCGACCAGGGCGCCGGAGCGGAGAAAGGCAAAGGCACATCGACGAACTTTTGCTTTGACGTCGGCTATCTTAATCGTCAGTTTTTTCTAAAGAATCTCTCACTCGGTGCCACGATTGCTAATATCGGTCCGAAAATCGCCTTTATTGACGCCGCCCAGGCCGATCCGATGCCGACCAACCTGAAACTTGGTCTGGCATACTCCCTGGAAGGTGAATACAACCGCCTGACCGTAGCCTACGATATCAACAAACTTTTGGTAACCTCATATCCTGATCGTGATATTGATGGAGATGGGGCCGTCGGCGGTTACAATGATAATGGTCACCGCTTTACGGGTGGGGATTTTAACAAAAAGGGCCAGCGGGAAACAGCATATTCGGAAGAATGGTACAAAGCCATTTTTACATCTTGGATCGATGACTGGCTACTGACTTATGATTCTAAAGCTGACGGAATCGGCGCGGCCGACAAGGATGGCAACACCAACGATGGCTCATTCAAGCGAGAAATCGAAAAACTGACCCACAATTTTGGAGTCGAATATTGGTACTCCGACCTTTTCGCAATCCGCGTCGGTTTTATCTACGATAAAATCGGAAAAATTCTGATGAAGGATAAGTGGCCGGTGCCGACCTTTGGCGCTGGTTTGCGGTGGGCTGGGTTGGGCTTCGATTTCGGATATACAGCAGGCGAAGCGGGACATCCCCGTCAAAATACGATGCTCTTTTCATTGAATATCAAATTCTGAGAACCGGGAGCAAACCACCACCATTTTCTTGACCGACTATTCTCCGGTTTTTTCCTTATGACAAAATCCGCCTTGATCTGTTTGGGAATCCCGCTGTTGTTGTGGACACGAATGCCGGCGGGGCAATTGCTTAAACCTAACTATCGCCAGACGCAGTCGCGATCCGGAACCGTGGCACCGCCCGCCACAATCAGGATTTGTGCTCTGCGGGTGGAATTTCCACCCGATGATAATGCCGCGACCACCGGGAATGGTCAATTTCTACGTACAATCAACACTCCCTGCCAGGAATTTGTGGTTGATCCGCCTCCGCATAACCGGGCTTATTTCCGTGATCATATCCGGGCGCTGGCTAATTATTATCTCCATGTATCTGCCGGTAAGACATGCATTGATACCGCCTATTCGCAGGTGTTTCCGCTGGACGATGACTCGGCTTTCTGCGTTTCGCGACCAATGGCTTATTATCACCCTTTTTTAAAAAAAGACTCGGTTGACTTACGCTTGGCGGAATTGTTTTCGGAAACAGTGCAGCTCGCGGATAGCGTGGTTGATTTTCGCGATTTCGATGTCGTCGTCATCTTGCATGCCGGTGTCGGACAGGATTTTGACTTATTTCTCGATCCGACGCCCTATGACATCCCCTCTGCCTATCTGAACCGCAATGATCTGATGCATTTCAATAGTCCGGGTGATGCGCAGTATGCCGGCATTCCGGTCGAAGGCGGCAGTCATCATATCACGAGCGGTATTATTTTGCCTGAGAGCCAGAATCACCTGCTATATTCCAACTGGAAGGACGTATTTGGTGATTCTGAGAATGCCTGTGAGTACCAGATTGGATTGAATGGCACGTTCGCTTTCATGTTCGGGTTTTATTTGGGATTACCGGGTTTGTATGATACCAGGACCGGTACGACGGGCATCGGAAAATTCGGATTAATGGATCAGGGTTCTGCGAATCTGAACGGGTTATTGCCAGCCGTTCCATCTGCGTGGGAGCGCTATTATTTAGGCTGGGAAATGCCGCAAATCGCCGCGGGTCATCAGACGGTGAGCCTGAGTTCGGTCGGGTCTGGTAGTGACACAACGATGTGGAAAGTACCGATTACGCAGACAGAATATTTTTTAGTCGAGAATCGCAACGCGCATGTGCGTCCGGGAGTCAGTCTCGATAGCATTCAATATCGATTGTATCAGGAAAGCGGCGAAAAAAGCTGGCCTTCGGTTTTTCCTTTAATTAGAGATAACCTGCACGCGACCATCTCCCCAACGACGGGAGTTTTGCTAACTGCGCCCCGTTATGATTATGGTTTACCGGGATCGGGTCTGCTTATCTGGCATGTTGATGAAGATATCATTAACGCAAACCTCAGCACGAACAGCGTCAATGTTGACCGTGACCGGCGGGGTGTGGATCTGGAGGAAGGGGATGGTGCCCAGGATTTAGGCTATGATGCCGGTATTTTGGCCAGCAATGTTAACCTCGGTTGGTATTTTGATCCCTGGTTCGCCGGAAACGAGGGATTTTTTCACCTCAACCCCGATTATCCTCGCGACGCCGCTCGTAGCGTCGGCTTTACCGCAACGACTAATCCGTCAACGATGAGCAATCATGCCTTTCATACCGGTATCCGTATTGACAGTATCGGTTCTGCCCAGCAGGTGATGTCCTTTCGGATAACGCTGGACAATTCACCGGGCCAATTTCCCCTGCGGCCGTCATTCTCCCAATACCTGCCGCGCATTTTCCCGATTGACCTCGATTCGACGGACAACGCCCAGCAAATTTTTATAGCCAGCGACAGTTTTTATGTTTTTAATTATAATGGTGACCGTCTTGTCAGCGCAAATAATTGCGGACACATGGTGGCGGGAATTAGTGATGATCTGCGTATAATTACTTACCGTATCACTCCCGATTTGCTTGATTTGGGAGCCTGGCAAATCGCACCGAATGGAGCCCTCAACCTGATTGATACCGTTTCCGCAGCTCCCCTGACCCTCCTTTCCAATATTTTAATTTCTGACGATGGGGCATTATTTGCGGCCAGAGATACGCGGGATGCAACTGAATACTTTTGTCGCTATCATCCGCAACAACATTTGGTAACCAAGAAGGCCATTCCTTTTGAGATCCGCCGGTTGGCCGGTGGTGCTGGGAATATTTTTGCAATGACAGATAGCCAGCTGGTCCGGATATGGGAGACGGACTTGACCTGGACGGCAGTGGCGTTGTTCTCCAATCCGCCTTCGGGCGACTTAGGGATCGCCTATCTCGACGATAATGATTATTCTGACGTGGTCTGGAGTGATTCTCAGGCATTGAATGTAATCCTCAACGTTGGAACGACTAATCAAACGGAAATTTCGTTTCAGGGCAACTTTTTACCGGAAATTGCCTTTGGTGATCTGGATGATGATAATTGCGTAGAGACGATCGTTATGACATCCGATAAGGTATATGCCTTCAATGCTAATCTATTAGTCGAGAATAATTTTCCCGTACCCATACCAGCGCAGCTGACGGGGCAACAATGCGGAGCTGGCCTGTTGATAAGCGACCTGGACGGTGATGGGCAAAACGACATATTAGTCGCGACCACAGGCGGGCTGATCGGCTTTAATAATAAGGGTAAATTGCTGGCGAATTTCCCGCTAAATTTTCCCGCACATTCAAGGAATTCAGGTATTTTAATTGATTCACCCTCAGGAACGATCTTTTGCGGAGTGTCCTTTACGTCGGGTAATGCAAACTCTGAAAATGGTACGATTCAGGCGTCGTTTGTGAGTGCCCAGCATTTGTCCGGTGATGCCTGGCGTTGTTATCAGGGTAATGCGGCGGGACAGTGCTTTTTTCCCCGGCGGTCACAGATTCAGCCGGGCGATGGACAGGCTCTGCTCGATAAGACCAGAACCTTTAACTGGCCTAATCCCACGCTGAACGATCGAACTTATCTCCGGTATTTTCCGCAAAAAAACTGTACGATCAAGATCGATATTTATGACTTAGCCGGCGAACTGATTACTTCGCTTGAGGATAAATCGCCTGTCGTCGGTGACTACAATGAAAAAACGTGGCACGTCACTAATGTCGCCAGTGGGGTGTATTTCGCGGTCGTTACAGCTTCCTCCGGCAGTACTACCGAAACCAAAATTGTTAAAATTCTGGTGATCAGGTGAAGGCAGTGTCGGGTTACAATAACCGCAATCTGCTGATAACCATTTCCGGTTTATTGTTTTTTTTTCAGCTGGCGCTGGGACAATTTGGCGAGTATAATCATCCCGAACTGGAATGGCGAACCTTCGAGACGGCTCATTTCAAGGTACATTACCATACGGGAACAGAGTGGACTGCTCGGGAAGTCGCCCAAATCGCTGAAGCGGTTTACGGGCCGGTGACGTCATGCTATAACTATCAACCGGATAGTAAAACCGACCTGATCATCCGGGATACGGACGATATATCCAACGGAGCGGCTTATTATTACGATAACAAAATCGAAATTTGGGCGACTCCGTTAGATTTTCCCTTTCGGGGAAACCATAGCTGGTTACGGGACGTGGTCACCCATGAATTCACCCATATCGTGACCCTGCAGAAGTCGATGAAATTTTCCCGCTCTGTGCCCGGATTTTATTTACAGGTACTGGATTATGAAAAAGAGAAGCGGGAAGATGTGGTATATGGTTACCCGCGGATGATCGTTTCTTATCCCTGGCCCGGGTTGGTGATGCCCATGTGGCTGGCTGAGGGGTTGGCGCAGTACATGTTTCCGGAAAATACGCACGATTTTTGGGATTCGCATCGCGATATGGTTCTGCGGGACAGGGTGCTTCATCGTCGATTACTGTCATTTTCTGAGATGGCCACTTTTGGAAAAAGAGGAATTGGTAACGAAAGTATTTACAATCAAGGTTTTTCTTTTGTATATTATATAGGTAATCGGTTCGGTTACCAGGTTCTTTCAAAACTCGCGAACGAATTAGCAAAACCTACACAGACCTCGGTGAGCCTGGCATTGTTAAAAGCCTCGGGCCTTCCGGGCGTAAGTCTGCATCAAGATTGGGGGCAGTATCTTGAGCGACGTTATGCTGGGCTCACCGCTTTTATTTCCCAAAATACAATTACCGGACAAGTCCTATGCGATAAGGGCTCGGTTCAGTTATATCCAGCCTGGAGTGGGGATACGCTGATATACTATCTATCCAACCAGGGGCGGGACTATTATTCCCAGACCGGGTTGTTTGTTTATGATCGGCGAACCGGTCGGCAACGTCAATTAGTTCGGAGAGCCGCTTCACAACCTTCCCTTGCACCGGATGGTAGCAAAATATTTTATTCACGGCTGAGTAAACCCGATAAACACGGTTCAATTTTCTACGATATTTATTACTATGATGTTGCGCGCAGAAAGGAAGAACAAGTAACCCACTTCGCCCGGGCATACAATCCGGCGGTTTCACCTGACGGGCAGGAGCTCGTTTATGTAACCGGCAGAGACGGTACCTCCAATTTGATGTTGTTCGATCTGAAAACAAAGACAGCGCGACCGTTGACACACTTTACCCAGGGTGAGGAAGTTTTCGGGCCACGCTGGTCACCGGACGGGCAAAAGATCGTTTTTGATTACTGTGTCGCTCACGGACGGGATATCGCCCTGCTGGATCTGGCAGACACTTCCCTGATTCAATGGGACAACAATGCCTTTGATACCCGGAATCCCTGTTTTAGTCCGGATGGACGTTGGTTGTACTACGCCTCCGATGAAACGGGCATTTTCAATCTCTATCGGCAATCGGTCACGACCGGAGAAAAAGAGTTGATGACCAATGTGCTCGGCGGCGCCTTCATGCCGGCCACCAATGCTCAGGGAGAAATAATCTACACTTTTTACGACGACGCCAGTTACAAAGTTAATCTGATCGAAAATCCACGGGCAATCGAACCACTCCAGGCGCGTTATACAGATTATCCAGAAGCGATTCCCGCACGCAGTACGATAGAAACCATTGAAATGCCCCCGCCCCAGAAATACAAGGATCAATTTGCGCGCATGTTTTTTCTGCCGCGCCTTTTAATAGATTATGGTACGGTAAAACCGGGTTTTTATTTTTATTCCTCGGAAATTCTCAACCGGTTTAATATTTTGGGCGGAGCCTCCGTGAACCGGCTCAAGGACCGTGATCTCTTTCTGACGCTCGAGTATCATCAGTGGTACCCGACGATTTTCATGGAGTTTTACAACATCAGTCGCAATGTCCTCGATGTCGAATCCGAAATTAATTTCGTGCCAGCCATCCTCGATTATACCTTCTATTTGACGGAAGCTAATTTTGGGATTGCTTATCCTGTGAGCGGCTTGAATCGTCTCCGTTTTGATCTGACCCTGGCCAAATACCGCACCGTCACCGATGAAAAGATACCGCACGCAGCTTTATATCAAAACGGATTCTCCTACGACTATTATCGTGGGATGGATTTCCGCTTGCACTGGCAGATGCGGAAAATGTTGCCGGTTGTCAACGCCGAAACCAATCCGGATAACGGTTTTGAGATTAATACTTACATCGCCCGGAACTATGACAAGTTTATTCGCGGATTCAAGATCAATGACTCCTTCAGTACCCTGCAGGTGGACTTTCGGAAAAATTATTACTGGCGCATTGAGCAGGAGGGACTGTGGGCGCATAAGTACCCGGTCATTCCGCAACTAACGGGTAATTTTAAATGGCGTTACGGCTGGATCTCCAAGCCCGATGTCGATTCCTTTTTCAATTTCTTTGCCGGAGGTTTGCCGGGTTTAATGGGTTATCCCTTTTACAGCCTGGAGGGGCGCAATCTTTTCAGTTTGCACTACACCTGGCGCTGGCCGCTGTTCCGCGAGAAAAGTATTCAAATCCTGCCGTTTAATTTGCAAAATGCCTTTGTCGGGATGTATATTGAAGCCGGGAATGCCTGGAATCAGGTGGCAGGCTATCCCGGTTTACACTGGACACAATTTCAAAAGGAACCAACGGGCGTGCTACGGAGTATTATGGGAGATTTCAAACGAGACGCAGGTGTGCAATTGCGATTAAGTGGATTCTCCTTCTATGCCTATCCTACGGCGATCAGCCTTGACTGGGTCTACGGCCTGGATCGTTTTAAGATCACTGATCGTCAGGGGATTAGCCACACCTATGGGCGCGAATGGCGCACCTATCTGACAATTCTATTTGGTCTATAAAGGAGACAAAATGCCAAAGCGAATTTTAACCGTCTTTTTACTGCTCGGGTGGCTGGTGCCGCTCCGAATATTTGGTCAGACTATTTTCAATGGTGACCGTGAAATCACGGTGCGCGACCAGTTACTGTATAACCTGAAATATGCACAGACCGAGCCGGACACTTTCGAATTTGAGTATCATAAATCACCGGGTCTGGCATTCCTGCTATCCGCGGCTTTGCCCGGTGCGGGTGAATTTTATGTCGGAGCGAAATATCGGGCGGCGGCTTTCGTTAGCATTGAAATGATTTCCTGGCTGGTGTACTTCAATCGTAAAAATGCCGGGGAAAATATGGAAACCAGCTACGAAAAATTCGCCGATACCCACTGGAATATTGGTAACTGGTACGTTAACAGTATCGGTTATACCGATTATTTTGGGATCAACCGCGAAGGCTTCGGCTCGCACTCCATCTGGGTCGAATACAACGGCCTCGAATACGAAGCCAAGGAAGAAACCCTCAACCAGTACATTCCCGGCTGGGATCTGACCCTGATCGCTGAACGTAATTTGCCATACAAGGATAAGACTATTCGGGAGATCCGGACCCGCGATTATTATGAAAATATCGGAAAATATAACCAGTTTGCCACCGGCTGGGACGATTTCAATATCGCCCTGTTGGACACCAACCGGCGCAGTCCTGTTAAAAATAGTCCGCGCCGCGAAAAATATTTAGATGACCGCTACGCTTCGAATCAGGCATTCAAAATGGCGACCAATTTCGCGACCGTGATCATGTTCAACCACCTGTTTAGCGCTTTCCATGCCCAAATTGCCGCGAAACATTATCGCCCGCCGGAGGAAAAAGCAGTCAGCTGGCATGTCGGTTTGGTAACGGACATCCGCAGACGCCAGCCAATAACCGGGTTGTCTTTTTCTCTGGCATTTTAATTCATAGAATTGAGCAGACTCTATTAGGAAATTATGAAAAGAATCGCATTCGGTGCCGGGGGCACAGCGCTCGTCCTTTGGTTAACTGTCAACGGTTTGTTTCAATGTGCTTCCCAAAAGACCAAGGCAGTAGAAAATTATGATTTGTATTTTCAAAAAGGGCAGGAGGCGTTCAATAAGAAACGCTGGGACAAAGCCATCGAAAATTTCACACTGGTAGTGCTGAACAGCCCCGGGGGTGACTTGGCGGATGATGCGCAGTTTTATCTTGGTGAGTGCTATTTCAACCGCAAGGAATATTTGTTGGCCATCTCCGAGTACCAGCGCCTGACCGAGCGTTATATTTATAGTCCTTTGGCAGAAGACGCCAACTACAAGATTGCCTTGTCTCAATTCAAGGAGGCCCCGCGCTATCAACGCGATCAGGAGTATGCACTCAGCGCCCTGCAGAGCTTTCAGGATTTCATTGATACTTACCCGAACAGTAAATACTATCCGGAGGCCGAGCGCAAAATCGGCGAAATCCGCTCCAGGCTGGCGCGTAAAATGTATGAGAGCGGTCGGCTTTATCGGAAATTGGAGCAGTGGGAAAGTGCCATTATTTATCTCGACAAGACGCTCGAATTGTATTACGACACCGAATGGATTACCAAAGCCAAACTGGAAAAAGCCCACTGCCTGATTCGCCTGCGTCAGTTTGACCAATATCAGCAGCTGCTGAAGGAAATCAAGATTCAGAAAAAATTCCCGCCGACCAGTGAGGAACTGACCTTGCTTGAGAGAATCTACCTGAGGGAGCAAAAACGCATCGCCCGCGAAGAACACAAGAAAACATCCTGAAGGTCTGTCTTTTTGGGGGTTCCTTCGACCCGCCGCATAACGGACATCTCGCTATTGCCGCGGCGGTTAGACACCAGTTTGAAGTCAGTCAGGTGATTTTCATACCAGCATTTATCGCGCCTCACAAACAGCACCAGCGCAGCTCTACGCCGACCCAAAGACTGGAGATGCTGAAATTAGCTATCACGAATGAGTCAGGTTGCACCGTGTCCGGGATTGAAATCGAACGTGGTGGTGTGTCATATTCAATTGACACAATTTACACCTTCAGAGAAAAATTGCACCTTGAGCGGGATAACTTATATTTCCTGGTTGGTGCCGACAGTCTGGTCGATTTTCCGAATTGGCGCAAGCCGGAAGAGATTTTCAAAGTGGCGCAGGTCATTGTCGCGCGCCGTCCGGGATACGATTTGAGCGCTGTCAGGCCCGGATTTTTAAATCAGGCGCATTTGCTCGAGACTCCCCTGATGGAAATTTCCTCAGCCACGATCCGCCAGGCGGTCCAAAATGGCCGGGACATCCATGCATGGGTGAAGCCCGCTGTGGCAAAATATATCCACGATAACGGATTATATCGCGATACAATTTGAAGAAATCCGCTGTGTAGCCGCTTCTGATTCTGCCTTCGGCTTGTTAATCAGCTCCTCGCGGGTTTAAATTTGCCGCCGTGCAATTGAACATCCGCAATTTCTGTATCATCGCCCATATTGACCATGGTAAATCTACCCTGGCTGATCGTCTGTTAGAGTACACGCACACCATCAGCCAGCGTGAAATGAAAGCCCAGGTGCTGGACGATATGGATTTGGAGCGGGAACGGGGCATTACCATCAAATCGCATCCGATTCGGATGGATTACCAAACTCCCGACGGACAACAATACATACTGAATCTGATCGATACTCCGGGGCACGTCGATTTCTCCTACGAAGTCTCCCGCAGTTTGGCGGCGTGCGAAGGTGCTCTGCTCTTGGTGGACGCCACTCAGGGGGTTGAAGCCCAAACCGTCAGCAATGCTTATCTGGCAATTGAGAACAATCTGACGATTATTCCGGTCATTAACAAAATTGACCTGCAGGGGGCACGGATTGCGGAAGCCCGGCGGCAATTGCGGGATTTAATCGGCTGTCAGGATGAGCACATTCTATTGACCAGCGCCAAGACCGGCATCGGGATCGAGGAATTATTCAAAGCGATCATCGAGCGTATTCCTCCGCCTCCGGACGCTTCGGACAAACCCCTGCGGGCACTGATTTTCGATTCGACCTTTGACGCCTTCCGTGGTGCAATTCCCTATATCCGGATTTTCGAGGGCGCCGTCAAAACGGGGGATGTCATCCGCTTTTTCGCCAGCGGAACAAGTTATGAGGTGGCGGAAGTCGGAATTTTCAAGATGCAAAAAGTACGCACGGATGCTCTCATAGCGGGTGAGGTCGGGTATCTGATCGGCGGCGTCAAGGATATTTCCAAAGTCACCGTCGGTGACACGATCACCCGCCGCGACGAACCGACTCCCCAAGCTTTGCCCGGCTATCGCGTGATCAAGCCAATGGTGTTCAGCGGTATGTATCCGATCGACAGTGAAGGTTACGAAAACTTGCGCAGTTCGTTGGAGAAAATGCGGCTGAACGATTCATCGTTAATTTACGAACCGGAAACCTCTTCAGCGTTGGGTTTCGGTTTTCGATGCGGGTATCTGGGTCTTTTACACATGGAAATCGTTCAGGAACGCCTCGAACGGGAATTTAATCTCGACCTGATCACGACCTTACCCAACGTACGTTTCCAGCTTTTGATGAATAATGGCGATATTGCGGAGATCGACAATCCCACCCTGATGCCGGAATCCGGTTCCTTTACGGCCATTCTGGAACCATACGTCAAGGCGGAAATCATCTTGCCGCCCTCGTTCATGGGTAATGTCATCAAGCTCTGTCAGGAAAAACGAGGTGTCTTTAAGGGCACTCACTACCTGGATGTGGATAAAGTACAAATTAATTATGAACTCCCCCTGGCTGAAATTATCTTCGATTTCTATGATAAATTGAAATCTGTGTCACGGGGTTACGCCTCGTTTGACTACGAACCAATCGGGTTTCGTGAAGGGGATCTGGTGAAATTAGATATTCTGATTGCCGGTGAACCGGTAGATGCGCTGTCCCAAATTGTTCACAAAGACAAAGCTTATCACCACGGACGACAGTTGTGTGCCAAGCTTAAGGAGCTTATTCCACGCCAGTTATTCGAAGTGGTAATTCAGGCGGCGATTGGGAGTCGCATTATCGCGCGCGAGGTCGTCCGTCCCTTGCGTAAAAACGTCACTGCGAAATGCTATGGCGGGGACATCACCCGAAAAAGGAAACTGTTGGAGCGTCAGAAAGAAGGTAAACGCCGCATGAAACAAATCGGCAGGGTGGAGGTGCCCCAGGAAGCCTTTTTAGCCGTATTAAAAATGGAGCATTAAACTCGTAACAAGCCGCAGATTTATGTCAATTCTGAAGACCTACTGGCAATATTCACGGACTCCGTTCTACAGTATCATTTTCGCCCTGCCCTTACTACTCGTCTATGAGGTCATGGTATTTACTTTCAATCATTCCGATATCATCGGTCTGCGCAACGGCGCGGATGTACTTGTGCGTCAGGCGTTAAGTCTGTTTAATGTGTACGGTTTTTATGTCGTAGGGTTGGTGGTTTTAGGAGCGATCCTGGTCGCCTATTATTTTCTGACGCGTTCCGGTAAGAAGGTTAAATGGGAGGGTCAGTTTTTTTTCCTGATGACCTTAGAAAGTATCTTGTACGCCTTCGTTTTGTTTTTCGTGGTTGAGTATGCCGGGCGGTACCTGCTCGCGATGGGTGTATCCGCCAGTACACGCCGTATGGGAATTAGCCTGGCGTTGGGGGCCGGAATTTATGAAGAGTTCGTCTTCCGATTCATTTTAGTAACCGGTTTTGTTTTTTTCCTGAAGGATATCATCAAACTCAATCGATTGCTTGCCTACCTGCTTGCTGTATTGGCGGCATCGGTAATATTTGCCCTTTTTCATTATCTGGGACCTTTCGGGGAGGTATTCGAGTGGAAAACCGGCATCGTGCGTTTTGGTGCGGGTTTGTTTCTGGCGATTCTATACCTTTTGCGCGGCTACGGCATCACGGCCTATACTCACACCTTTTATGATTTAATCGTTTTATTCTGGTGATGGGCTCATGGCGCGGCGCGTAATGACTTTTTGCCTGACCTATTTTTACTGGCTGGTGTTTTTCATCCTCACCCGGCTGTTGTTTGTTGTTTATAACTGGGCGGAAGCTGCGCCTCTATCCTGGATGGATCGGATCGCGATTTTCACTCATGGTCTGATATTGGATCTATCAGCGGCGGGGTACCTGATGTTATTACCCGGTTTGCTGGTGATGGTGTCCGGTTTTATGCGTCGTCAGTTTTATCCGGTTTTTTTAAGGATCTATAGTTTGATTGGACTGATTGGAATGGGACTGGCTGCCGTCGCGGACATGGTATTATATGGTTACTGGGGATTTCGACTCGACATTACACCTCTGTTGTACCTGAAGACACCGGGTGAAGCCCTGGCTTCGATCGCCTGGTGGGAGGTTGCCCTGCCGCTTGCGATCGGGGTTGCGCTGGTCGCCGGATTTGACTGGTTACTGCGGCGGGTGGTTCTCCCCTTTACCCGGGGTTGGATGGTGAACTATTTCCGAGTACCGATCGTCTTTTTAGTTTTGACTCTTGCACTGCTGTTGCCGATTCGGGGCGGCCTCGGGGTGGCGCCCAACAATTTAGGGCGAGTATATTTCCACGAAAATGCCTTCGCCAATCACGCCGCTATCAATTTACCCTGGAACATCGTTTACTCACTCACCAAACAGCAAGCCATGCACTGTTCGTATCATTTTATGGATACGGACAAAGCGCAGGCAATGGTTGAAGCGCTCTATCCAGTGGAAGGTGCGCCGGAACCGGTGCTGAAGACCACCCGTCCGAATATCCTGATTATCATTTTGGAAAGCTTTGCGTCGCAGGTGGTCGCCGCCGTCGGCGGGGAAGCAAACGTGACTCCGCAGTTCAACCAGTTGGCCAGCGAAGGGATACTGTTCACTAATTTTTATGCCAGCGGTGACCGCACCGATAAAAGCATCGTGCCGATTTTGAGTGGTTATCCTTCTCTGCCGCAAAGCCAGATCATTAAATATCCCCGCAAAGTGCAGCACCTGCCGATGCTGTATAAGGATTTAAACGCTGTCGGCTACCGGACAGGATTTTATTATGGCGGCGAGATCGACTTTGCCAATTTAAAAGCGTACCTAGTCATCAATCGCGTTGATACGATTGTCAGCATGGCCGATTTTCCGTCGACTAACTATAATGCCAAATGGGGCGTCCATGACCATATTATGTTCGAGCGGTTGCTGGAAGATTTGGAAAAGACGCCTCAACCGTTTGGTTATGTGTTTCTGACCCTGAGCAGTCATGAACCGTTTGACGTTCCGGGATGTCGGGAATTTATTGGGACAACGCGGGCTGATAAGTACCGTAACGCGGTCTTTTATGCTGACAGTTGCTTGGGTGAATTCATCCGGCGGGCGCAAAAAAGCACCTGGTGGTCGAAGACTCTGATCGTCCTGGTTCCTGACCACGGCGTGCGGTTTATTGGTCATCTGCCTAATCACGCCATCGTCAAATTTCAAATTCCGATGTTATGGCTCGGAGGAGCACTGCAGAAACGTGGAATAAGGATTGCCAAATATGCCGCGCAGAACGATCTGCCGGTGACTCTACTCCGGCAACTGCAGATTAGCAATCCCGCTTACCGTTTTGGCAAGGACATCCTCGATCCCCGCAGTCGGTCGTTTGCCTTTTACACATTTAATAACGGATTTGGCTTGCTGAATGAAACCACCAAGCTGGTTTATAACAACACCACCGGTCAATATATTATCACGGAAGGGCTTGGACCGACCCTGCCGGCGGAAGCGGGAACAGCGTTGCTACAGGTGCTCTCTGCCGATTTTTCCCGCCGCTGACGGGGAAATGTCTGCTTTTCGTGAAAAAATAATGCGCGCGTGGCGTTTCTTTTAGGGGGATCCGCGGAGAGACCGGGATTCGAACCCGGGGTTCCACTTTTGGCGGAACAACTGCTTAGCAGGCAGCTGCCTTCAGCCACTCGGCCATCTCTCCCAACAGAATGTTTTTCGTATGAAAAAGCGGGGTGAATTTATGGAATTAATTCTTTAAATTCAAAAAGCTGATTAACATTGAGGTAAATATGAATTCCATGGTAATTGCACACAGGTTTTTTGAAAATGTGGAAAAATTTAAAGACAAACCCGCTCTGCTCAGCAAAATCACCGCTCAGTATCGCCCGTTGACTTACCAGGAGTTAGGCGAAAAGGTGCGGAGTATCAGCCTGGTTTTGGACAGCTGGGGCATGCAAAAAGGAGATCGCGCAGCGATTCTGTCTGAGAATCGTGAGGAATGGATGATGAGCGACCTCGCTAACTTGTCCATCGGTGTTGTTTCGGTACCCGTTTACCCGACTCTATCCGCTGAATCCTCGCTGGCGCTATTCAGACATGCCGCACCTCGTGTATTATTTGTCAGCAATATGGAGCAATTGACCAAAGCCTTAAGCACCGGATATCTGTTCGAGCATGTAATCCTTTTCGATGGGACTGCGACAGACGAGCGGGTTACCCTTTTATCCGAGGTTATCAACCAGGGTAACCGCCTCCATACAGAAAAGCCGGAGCATTTTGTGGAACTTATGGAAAAAGTTGAACCCGGTGATCTGGTTTGTATCAACTATACTTCGGGAACCACCGGAGAGCCCAAAGGTGTGATGCTGACCAACCTGAATTTTGTCCGGGACGTTGATAACTCGGTGCAAATCATCTGTATTTATCCCGAGGATACCTTTTTATCATTCCTGCCGCTGAGCCATGTCCTGGAACGAATGGGGGGCTATTATGTGCCGATGTTGTTAGGAGCGACCGTCGGTTTTGCCGAGAGTGTCGAGAAAGTGGTTGATAACATGAGCGAAGTGCAACCGACGATTTTGATCAGCGTTCCCCGGCTTTTTGAAAAGATTTACGGGACGGTTATGTCCGGAGTCAATGCTGGCTCTTTTCTGAAAAAAAGGATTTTTTTCTGGGCTCTGAAAAGTGCGCGTCCGCGCATGTTTGCCGAACTTCACGGCCTAGTGCCCACCTGGTGGCAGAAACAGAAAATCAGCATCGCCGACCGCCTGGTATTTAATAAGTTACAGAAAAGAACCGGGGGGCGACTTCAGCGGTTCGTTTCCGGTGGCGCTCCGCTTTCCAAGGAAATCGCCGAATTTTTCTTTTGCGCTGGTCTGCGGATTTATGAAGGCTATGGCCTGACCGAAACCAGCCCGGTGATCACCGTTAACGGTCCGGGCAAGGTGCGGATTGGTGCGGTCGGTGTAGCTGTGCCGGAGACCGAGTTCAAAATTGCCGCCGATAACGAAATCTTGGTGCGCGGCCCGCAGGTGATGAAAGGATACTATAAAAACGAAGCTGCCACACGTGAGGTAATTGATCCGGATGGTTTTCTACACACCGGGGATATCGGTTATTTCGATGGGGATGGTTTCCTGTTTTTAACTGATCGCAAAAAAAACATATTGATTACCGCTGGTGGCAAGAATGTTGCGCCGCAACCCATTGAAGACGCCATCAAACTCAGCCCGTATATCGCTGAAGTCGTCGTCGTGGGCGACCGGCGACCTTTTATCAGCGCCCTGGTTGTTGCTGACCAGAATGCGCTGATTAAATGGGCTGAGTCTAACCGGCTGGTTTTTGAAAATTATGCCACCTTGATCGAGATGCCGCAGGTTAAAAGTTTAATGGAGGCGGAAATCGAGCGCCAGACCAGCCATTTTTCACGTTTCGAAAAAATCAAGAAATTCAGTATCCTGCCGCACGATTTCACCATCGAAACCGGTGAACTCACGCCATCCCTAAAGGTCAAGAAAAAAGTCGTTCTGGAAAAGTACGCAGCGTTGATCGAGAAAATGTACCAGGATTAAATCGGATAATCACTGCGACAATAATCTTTAGAGTGAAGTGCGGATTCAGTGGCAAAGGTTGACTAGCGCGGAAACATAAATATGATGACGGGATTAAAACCTTTATCGAAGATGATTGACAGGAAACAATGTTGGTAATTTTAATGCAGGTAGCTAAATTTATCCGATAATCAGGTCGAGTATGAAAAGGGTCGCCAAAATATCAATCCTTGCCTTGGTTCTGGTATTTTTTATCCTGAGTGCCGCCGGATTCCTGATTCTTAAGACTGATTACTGGAAAAACCTGTTCATGAACTACATTAACCGGCAATTAAGTCTGCGGACAGATTTACGTGTAATCGGTGAAGGACTGAGCGGCAATCTGCTTTATCGCCTGCGGTACGAAAAACTCAGGATTGTCAATAAACATGATTATGAAATCTGCGAATTGAGCGGAGTGCGTCTTTCGTACAGTTGGCGGGATTTATTCCAAGCGAAGCATACCCTGCGTCACCTGCGGATTGACAGCCTCGACTGTGCCTATCCGGCGAGTTTCGATTCTCTCATTGCCGCGCTCCCGGCTCGTGCTGATACTGTACCACCCGCGCTCAAAATATTCCTTCCAACGATTGATCTGCGCTCTTTGCGGATTGGCGATAGCCGACGGAGCGGGCAGAATTTGGTTGCCGGTGGATTTCTCAGAGGTAGTCTTGCAATGAGCGGCGACACACTCACTGTTGGTCTGGACTCAGCTGGTTTTGAGGTCAAGGCAATTGGAGAGCGATTGACTTTTAAAGAGACTGCTCTGGAACTGCGGCGGGACACTTTGGAAATAGCCCGTTGTACTTTGAGGAACAAGTCCACCACATTGAACCTGGCGGGAAGCATTTTGATGCAGACACCAGTGCGCACTCGAGTGAGGGTAGCCGTTGATCGTATCAACCTCAGCGAACGTTTACCTCAGATCGATGGGATATTTCAGACTGATGATTATCTGGATCTGCGTGGTCAGATTACGACTATCGGCACGGAAATCAATTTTGATGGCGAATTCGGCGGGCGTCTGCGCAATCGTCAAGTGACCGATGGTCAAATAACGGCCGGCATTAAGAAAAACCAGATTACCGTCAGTTCCCTGTCCTTTTTAACCGGCGAGGAGCAGATCAGCGGCGCCATTTCCGGTAACCTCCTCAAAGGTATCACCGTCAATCTGCGATTCGCAGGTTTGGATTCTTACGACTGGGGCCTTACCCCAGTGCATACCGAACTGCACGGCGGTGTGGTGCTGCGGACCATCGGACCGGTGATCCAACCTGATACCATTTATGCGCGGGTGGAATTGACCGAAAGCCAGGTCGCCCCCCTGCGTTTCAATGGAATTGCCGGCGAGGTCATTTATACGGGAGGTTTTGTAGCGATCCTCGATACCTTTTACCTGCAGTTAGGGGAGACGATGCTGAAAGTAGAAGGCGAGGCAGATTTAAATGATCGTACAGTCGATGCCCGGGCTTATTTTAGAGCGATACAGGGGGATTTGATCGCCAGTTTCATAAAAGCTGATACCCTGGTCGGTACGATTGATGGCTTTATCGAAGCTACCGGTAGTTTGGCGGCTCCTGACCTGCGAGGCTGGTTTCGTGGCAATCGTTTCGGGTTGCCGAACCTGAACTTTACTGAGAGTATCGCCCGTTTTGGGTTCGTCAATATCCAGGAAAAAAAGTTCGGCGATATTTTTATTGAAGCCAGCGATGGTCGCACGCCTCTGATCCCGGAACCAATTCCGCTGACTTCGCTCATCGTGCGCTTTGAAGGCGACACCACGTACGTACAATTGCTCAAAGCGGTGGGAGAAAACTTGGATGTGGAAGTGCGGGGGAATGTGATTGCCCTGACCGATTTTAACCTCCAGGATATTAAAATTTCCCGGAGTGGCAACATCTTGCATAATCTTGATCCAATCCATTTTTCGTGGAAACGGGACACTTTAAGTTTAGAAAAAGTACATTTCAGATTGAATGATGGTTCCCTGATCGTTTCTGGTTGTGCCATTCACAATAATCTGCAATCGGCTCAGATATTATTTTCCAATTTATCGGTTGATCCCCTGAATGCCTTTCTGAAAGGACGCCAGGGGGTCGGTGGGATTCTTGGCGGGAAGTTGGAATACTGGCAAAAAGATAATCGTCCTTATTTTCAGGGCGATCTCAATCTGACTGACGCGCGTCTGTTAGGGCAAAGGTTCAAGGAAATCAGTCTCACCGGAAAGGTATCCGACAAGCTTTTCAGCGTCGAAAATTTTCTGGTTAGGGACAATGAACAGGGCATAATGACCGGGCAGGGGTTTTTTACCTGCCAGATAAAACCGGGTAGCGCTCAACCCTTTGTGACGCCGACCGACACAGTCAGCCTGCAGCTGGCTTTTAATAATTTTGATTTTAAAACATTCCGGCGCTATCTGTTGCCGGATCTGGCCAAGGATGGCGACCTGAATGGGACCTTAGCGGTTTATCACTGGTTGGGTTCACCCCGCCTGAGTTACGATTTCACACTTGCCAACCCGGTTTTTGACCGCATCAGCGGTAAGGAAGCCCGGGTCAAGGGCGGCTATCAGGACGGTAAACTGCAATTTACGGAGTTGCTGTTAACCGATGCCCTTGGCACTACCCGCGGACGCGGTTATCTACCACTCAACCTATGTTTCGCTCCACTAAAAGCTGAGTTCGGCTGGGATGAGCCGCTTAATATGAATTTTTCCAGTCATACTACTTCGCTGGAATTCCTGAGCCTTTACTTGGATGACGTCGAGAGTATCCGGGGCAGTTTCGATCTCGCCCTGGCAATTTCCGGGACGCCCCGCCGTCCAATCCGGACGGGTAATTTTAATGTAAAAGATGGCATAATTATCGTCAATGAACTGGAAAATCCCATCACGGGGGTCACCGGCAGTGCAGTTATGAAAGATAATCTGATGGAGATCGTGAACCTGACCGGTTATATGCATCGCCCCCAATCTCAGGCGCGGGTCAGCCGTTGGCGCGATCGCCTGAAAGCCATGACCTGGGATGTGATTTTCCCTCCCAAAATTCCGGAAGATCAGCCCAACCTGAATATTACCGGTCGGATTGGCTTTCAGCGCTTTTTCCGTCCGGACTTCGATGTTAAGGTGCTGGGGGAAGAAATCTACGTGCGTACCCTGTTGGCAGAACAGGAGGGTGTGATTGACGCGGTGCTGACCGTTGCCGGCAGTGACACCCTGCTGATAAACGGGGAGGTGGATATCGGTGACTTAATCATCCGCAATGAATTCACCAGCGAGGAAGCAATTGCACCGGCACCATCCGCTCCATCCTCAATCTTTACTTCGACGAATATCCATACCATCATACCCGGCAGTCTTTATTTTCAGAACAGCCAGCTGGATGCCGAGCTGGAAGGAGAGATGTGGATCAGTCAGTCGGGGGATGAGCCCTATCGCTTTGCGGGCACGCTCGACATCCGCAGCGGTAAATTCTTCTACTATGGTTGGGAATTCGACATTCAACGCGGATCCATCATTTTCGATCCAATCGAATTTAATCCTACCCTGGACATCGAAGCCCAGGTAGATCTGGCATCCTATAGTATGGGAGACACGACGACCGGTAAAACCAGTCCCAGCGAGTTGGCGACGGTCCGCCTGACCGGGAATCTCGATAACCCTCTGCTTGAATTTGAGTCTACCAATTATTCGCAGAGCGATATCATCATGTTTCTTACCCGAACCCAGAATATCGGAAGTCAGGCCTTTACCCAGGAACGCCTGTCCTCGGACGCGCTCAACATGTTTGGAATGTACTTCGAGCGCCAGCTGGAGAAGAGCATCAGCCGGATCAGCGGGCTGGATGAATTTGAACTGCGCACGCGCGGCAATCTGTTCGCCAATCAGCAACCTGACCAGTGGAGTATCGTTCTCGGACGCAAAATTGCCCGCAACCTTTATTTCAAATATGAACGTACTTTTTCGCTAATTGAGCCCAACCAGCTATTTGGTCTCGAATACCGGCTGAATCGCAATATCTCGATTGCCGGTGATGTCGATCAGGAAGGTTTACTCAGAATCAACTACCGTTATAAATATCGCTATTGAAAAACTATTGCTTCTTACGGGTGGTTGGTTGGGTTTTGATAATTTGCATAACGACCCTGCCAGCTAAACTTGAGTCGAAAAGCGATTTCCGGGCGACGGAATATGTTGTCGGGAAAATTTTCATAACCGGCAATCAGAAGTTTTCAACTTCGCGTCTGAAGCGTCTCATAGATTTAAAAGAACGGCGCATCTGGCGGTCGAAGACTTTTACCCGGCGCCTTTTAGCCCTGGATCGTTTGGCGCTGGAAAACACTTACGTGAAAAACGGCTACTTGTACGCTACCGTGCGTGATTCCTTCCAGGTGCATCCTAATCATGTCGTTGATATTTTTTTTTCAATCAGTGAGGGACAGCAATATTTTTTTAAAGACCTGACCGTCTCCGGCACCCAGCTGCTGTCGGACAAGAAAATCCGCGCGATCATCGCCCATAAGAAAGGACAACCCTATAATCCGATTCAGATCCGCAATGGCATTAAAACTATTCAGACGGAATATGCCAACATCGGCAAACCACTGGCGGTAATTCGCGATTCTATCGCGGTTGAGGATGGTATTCATCTTTTCCTAAATATTCAGGAAAACCGCACGATGCACGTCGGGGACATCCATATCCGCAATAACCAGAAGGTTAAAGACCGTCCCATCCGCCGCGAAATCGTGCTGAAGCCCGGTGACCTCTATTCGCTGGAAAAAGTCGAGCTCTCGAAACGTCACATCTACGAAACCGGGCTGTTTTCAAGTGTCAGCATCCATCCCAGCGATTTCGATACCACCAAGAACCAGTTGAACCTGATCGTGAACGTCCGTGAACTGGATATGCACTACTTTGGTGTGAATTTTGGTTTGGGTCAGGATCGCGGACTGAGTGAACCCTATACCTCTTTCGATATCGCCGGCGAATGGTTGAACCGCAATATTGCCGGTCGCGGCAGTCGCTTCAGTATTAATTTGGAAACGGCGCTGAATATGACCGATATCTTCCGCCAGCCCCGTACCGCCGCCGAAATAGTCTACATCGAACCCTGGTTGCTCGGTTTTCGGTCGTCTAATTCGTTTCGGTTGTTTTTTGAAAACCAGGTTTTGGAGGAACAATCGCGCACCAGCTTCGGCGGTGAAATAGCCCTGATTTATCAGCCGGAGCGGAGATTCTACCTGAAATCCGGTGTGGAAATCCGCGGTATCAAGTTCAGTACCGAAGTTGACCCGACGGCGGTCAATCCCTTAGACCGCGAACGCGCAATTTCATTGACTCTCCGCCGGGATTATCGCGACAACTTTCTCTTCCCTAAGAATGGCAGTTTACTGACCACGAGCGGAAAGATCGTCGGTACCATTCTCGGCGGTACGCAGGATTATTACAAATTCGAAGTCAGTTACAGCCAGTACTTTCAGATATTAGGCCCGATAGTATTGGCCTACCGCGCCAAATTGGGTCTAATGGAAAGCCTGAGCGCCGATGATCCACCACTTTATGAACAATTTTACCTGGGAGGCTCGACCAGTATGCGTGGCTGGCGGGAGCGCGAATTTCTCAGAAAAAGTGGGAATCCGATTGGTGCTAACGCGAAAGCCCTGACCTCGGCTGAAATCCGCTTTCCGCTGTTCTGGTTATTGGGCGGTGAGATTTTTGTTGATGGTGGCAATATGGCTGATGAGTTTAAAACATTACTGGGCATGACATATCGATGGGACGCCGGTCTTGGCTTGACAATTGCATCTCCTTTAGGACCGATCAGAGTTGATTATGCGAAAAAACTACCAATTAAAGGCGAAGATCAAGACAATCTCTGGCAGATTCAGTTCGGAATCCCCTACTCATTCTAAAGGAGAAGCGCAATCATGTTAACGTTTGACCGGTTCACCCTGAAGGCTCAGGAAGTCTTAAAAAATGCGGTTGATACAGCCGCCCGCCTGAATCATCAACAAATTGAACCGGAGCACCTGCTTTATGCCATTTTGACGACAGCCGAGAATGTCGGTTTGGCAGTTTTAAAGAAGGTGGTCGATACACCGGAAAAATTTACCCAGACGATCGAAAATTTGCTGGATCGTTTTCCCAAGGTCAGCGGCAATGTCGGTCAGCCGTATCTCAGTAACGCTACCAATCAGGTGTTCACCTCGGCGGAGGATTACGCCAAACAATTTCAAGATGAGTATCTCAGCGTGGAGCATCTGATTTTGGCGCTCAACGATACAGCCAGGGGCGATTTGAAGAAAACCCTGCGCGCGCATGGCATCAATGAGGAAAACCTGCTGAAAGCACTCAAGGAAATTCGCGGCTCACAGTCTGTTACGGATCAGTCTCCGGAGGACAAGTATCAGGCACTCAAGAAGTACTGCCGGGATCTGAATGATTTGGCACGCCGGGGAAAACTTGACCCTGTGATCGGTCGGGAAGAAGAAATCCGCCGGGTCTTACAGGTTCTGACCCGCCGCACGAAAAACAATCCGGTGCTGATTGGTGAGGCCGGGGTGGGCAAGACCGCGATTGCCGAGGGGTTGGCTCTGCGTATCGTCAATCAGGACGTCCCGGAAGGGATGAAAACCAAACGGATCATGGCGCTCGATATGGGGGCTTTGATTGCCGGAGCCAAATTCCGCGGTGAATTCGAAGATCGGCTGAAGTCCGTTCTGCGGGAAATCAGTGAAGCCCAGGGTTCGATAGTTCTGTTTATTGATGAGATTCACACTGTCGTGGGCGCGGGAGCCGCGGAAGGGGCTGTGGATGCTTCGAACCTGCTCAAACCGGCGTTGGCGCGGGGCGACCTGCGTTGCATCGGCGCGACGACATTCAACGAGTACCGCAAGTACATCGAGAAGGACAAGGCTCTGGAGCGCCGTTTTCAACCGGTGCGGATTGACGAACCGACCATTGAGGATGCGATCTCCATCCTGCGCGGCATCAAGGAACGTTACGAAATTCACCACGGTATTCGCATCACCGATGCGGCGATCGTGGCGGCGGTCGAACTCTCCCAGCGATACATCACCGAGCGTTTTTTACCGGACAAAGCCATAGATTTAATTGATGAGGCCGCCAGCCGACTGCGCCTTGATATTGATTCATTGCCTGCCGACCTGGACGAAGTCGAGCGCAAAATCAGTCAGCTGGAGATCGAAAGCCACGCCCTGGCGAAGGAAAAGGACAATGAAGAATCCCATCAGCGTTATTTAAAAATCCAGCAGGATCTGGCTGAGTTCAAAGAGGAGGCCGCTACCCTGCGGGCGCACTGGCAGGAAGAAAAGAAGCACATCGCCGCCATCAATGATCTGAAAAAGCAGATCGAGAATCGGCGCCTGGAAGCCGAGAAAGCCGAGAGGGAAGGTAACTGGGAACGCGCCGCCCAGCTCGTGCACGCCGAACTGCCTGAACTCAACCGGCAATTTGAACAGGAAAAGAAATTTCTGAAGAAATTTCAGGCCAAACGGGCCTTGTTGCGGGAAGAAGTCACCGAAGAAGATATCGCCGAGATCGTCGCCCGCTGGACGCATATTCCAGTCAGCCGTTTAATTGAAGGCGAACGAGCGAAATTATTGAACATGGAAGCCAAATTGCATGAACGTGTCATCGGGCAGGACGAAGCCGTCCGGGCGGTCGCCAATGCTGTCCGTCGGGGGCGCGCTGGCCTGCAGGACGAAAATCGGCCCCTGGCAACTTTCATTTTCACCGGCTCGACCGGGGTCGGGAAAACCGAATTAGCCAAAGCTCTGGCCGAATTTCTTTTCAATGACGAAAACGCCCTGGTGCGTATCGATATGTCCGAATATATGGAAAAGCATGCCGTTTCGCGTTTGATCGGGGCGCCGCCCGGCTACGTCGGTTATGAGGAAGGCGGACAACTGACCGAAGCGGTTCGCCGGAAACCGTACTCGGTCGTTTTACTCGATGAAATCGAGAAAGCTCACCCGGATGTATTCAATATTCTCCTGCAAGTGCTCGAAGACGGGCGCCTGACCGACAATCAGGGACGCGTGGCAAATTTCAAAAACAGCATTGTCATTATGACCTCCAACCTGGGCTCTCAGGCAATCCTGGGGCAAACCAGCGAGGTGGATGAAGAAAATATCGAGGTCGTTTACGCTTCCATCCAGGAAACGATATTGTCGCAACTGCGCCAGTTGCTCAAGCCGGAATTCCTGAATCGCATTGACGAAATCATCGTCTTTAAACCGCTCCTGCCCCGGGAAATCAATCAGATCGTGGAACTGCAGTTTAAGCGGCTCCTGAAGCGTGTCAAGTCGCGCGATATCGAGGTGGAATTGACTACCGCCGCGCGGGATTTGATTGCCAAGGCGGGCTGGGATCCAATGTTCGGGGCCCGTCCCGTCAAGCGCCTCATCCAGCGTCAGGTTTTAGACCCGCTGGCTTTGGAAATGTTGGAGGAAAAATTTCAACCCGGCGATTCCCTGCAAGTCGCGATTGCCGACGGGAAAATTGTTTTCCGGAAAATTGAGAATAAAAGGAACAAAATATCCTGAACGACCGTTATACAGCCACAATTGCTGACCGGTTGGCAGGCAGATTGATAGAACAAAACTTTTTGGTTAAAGGAGAAAGTTGATGATGCGCAGTCGAATTTATCTCATTGTCGCCCTTATCCTGATGAGTAGTATCATGCAATGCGGGAAGCCGGACAATACCGCGATCGGTTATTGGGACGCGGCACTGGCCCTGATCAGTGATGCGGATTATAAAGGGGCGATCGTTCAATATGAAAAACTTGTACGCCACTATCCCGGGGACAGCCTGGCCGCCCCAGCCCTGTTCGCCATCGCTGATGTCTATAAAAACAATCTGGAGGATATCCCGGCCGCAGTCAAGGTTTACAAACGGGTGATGAAAAAATACCCCGCGACCGACCGGGCGGCCAATGCCCTGTTTATGATCGGTTACGTCTATGCCAACGAAGCCAAGGACCTGGCACGGGCCGAAAAGTACTACCGGCGTTTTTTAAAGGAATATCCCCAGCATATCCTAGCTCCGTCGGCAGACTGGGAACTGCGCAATCTCGGGAAATCACTCGATGAAATCCCGGAACTTCAGACGATAACCCAGGGCGAGAAATAACGGAGTGCGGGCTATGGGTTTCAATCTTTCAGAAGTGAATGAACGTATCCGTCAGGAAAGTGCGTTCCTGACCAATGTCAGAAGCGAAATTGGCAAGGTAATCGTCGGCCAGGACAAACTGATCGAGCGTTTGCTCATTGGCCTGCTCTGCAACGGTCATATTTTGCTGGAGGGCGTCCCCGGACTGGCTAAATCTCTGACAATCAGTACACTGGCGCGCATCATCCGGGTCGGCTTCCGGCGCATCCAGTTTACCCCGGATCTCTTGCCCGCCGACTTGATTGGCACACTGATCTATAACCAGAAAACCGGAACCTTCGAAACCAAGTTGGGTCCGATATTCAGTAATATTATTTTGGCGGATGAAATCAACCGCTCCCCGGCCAAAGTGCAATCCGCGCTTCTCGAAGCCATGCAGGAACGCCAGGTCACAATCGGGGACAAGAGCCATCCTCTCGATGATCCCTTCATGGTACTGGCGACTCAGAATCCCATCGAACAGGAGGGCACTTACCCGCTCCCGGAAGCCCAGGTGGATCGTTTCATGCTGAAGGTCATTATCCACTATCCGAATAAGGAAGAGGAACTCGAAATCGTCAAGCGCATGGCGCATACCAATGGTCAGATTGCCGTCAATCCCATCATCGGTGCGGACGACATCCGACGCACGCGCCAGGTAATCAACGATATCTATATCGACGAGAAAATCCATAAGTATATCGTTGACCTGGTCTATACGACCCGCGAACCCAAAAGCGCCAATCTGGCCGATATCGCTGACCTGATTGCCTATGGCGCCTCACCCCGTGCTTCGATCTACCTTGCCTTGGCCGCCAAAGCCCACGCTTTTATCGAGCAACGCGGTTATGTCACTCCCGAAGATGTCCGGGAAGTCATCTGGGATGTTTTACGTCATCGCATCATCCTGACTTTCGAGGCGGAAGCGGAAGAGGTCAACGTCGAGGAAATCATCCGGCGCATCATTGATACCGTCGAAGTGCCTTGATCCGTCGGAAATCTACCGCCTTTAACCTATGATCGCCCGGGAAATCCTCAAACAGGTCCGTCAGATTGAACTGCGGACGCGCCATTTGGTCAACGACGTCTTCAGCGGCGAATATCACTCGGTCTTCAAAGGCCGCGGGATGGAATTTTCCGAGGTGCGCGAATACCAGTATGGCGACGATATTCGCACGATTGACTGGAACGTGACCGCCCGCTACAACCATCCTTATGTCAAGGTGCATGAGGAGGAACGGGAACTGAATGTCATGCTGGTTGTGGACGCCTCGCGCTCGGCGATGTTCGGGTCGGCAAGCAAATTCAAGTCCGAAATTGCCGCGGAAATCAGCGCCCTGTTGGCATTCTCCGCGATCAAAAACAATGACAAGGTAGGACTCCTGATATTTACCGATAAAGTGGAGAAGTTCATCCCACCCCGCAAAGGCAAACCCCACGCCCTGCGCGTCATCCGCGAAGTGCTCTACTACCAGCCTTCGTCGCCACAGACGAACATCCGGGTCGGTTTGGAACACCTGCTGAGAGGGCTGAAGCGTCGCGCCATCGTGTTCCTGATCTCTGATTTTAATGCCGACAATTACCTGAAACCTTTGCAGGTTTTGAACGAAAAACACGACGTGATCGCGATCCATCTGATTGATGAACGCGATCGGTCTCTGCCACCCGGCGGTCTGCTCAAACTGCAGGATGCCGAAAGCGGTGCGGAACTCTGGGTGGATACCAATGACCGCGCCTTCCTTCAGCAATATCGCGACTGGGTCGGCGAGCGCTGGACGGAGCTGATCAATGCGACGCGCACGATGGGCCTCGACCTGATTCAAATTGATACTGCGCGTTCCTACGTTGACCCATTGGTTCAATTTTTCAAAATGCGGGAGCGACGGTTCCGGTAAAATGCTACCCGACTATTTTCCTCAACGACGACTGTTTCGGCTCACGATTATACTGCTCGTTCTGGCTCTAATCTGCTCAGCTGAGGATGAATCCATCACGGTGACCACCGCGGTTGATACGACGATTGCCACCATCGGCGATCGCATTACCCTGCATATCGGTTTGCATTATCCGGCGGGAACGCGCTTCAGCCTGCCGACTATTGACCGCCAGCTGGGGAAGTTCGAAGTTGTTGACCAGCGCTTACGCGAGCCGGTAAAGAAGCACCAGATGTACAGCCAGGACTGGCAGATTGTGCTGACGATTTTCGATACCGGACGGGTGGAAATCCCTGCTCTGACTCTGCAGGCGCGTAAAGCCACCGATACCACCGCCATCCTGACTTTTCAGACCATACCCCAAACGATTAATGTCTATTCGGTACTGGCACCCGGCAACACCGAGATTAAAGACATCAAGCCACCCTTTCCCCTGAGTCGGCGGATTCCCTGGGGCGCAGTACTTTTTATTTTATTGACCGCGGGTATTTGTGGTGGCGGCTATTGGTATTATAAAAGGTGGCGCCAGCGCAACCTCCCGCCGCTGATTGATGAGACCTATTTAGAAGCACCGCATACCGTAGCCCTGCAGAAATTAGATGCTCTGAAAACCCTCGATAGATCAACCAGCGAAGCAATCCGCCAACAGTGTTTTAAGATTTCCGAGATTCTGCGTGAATATCTGGAACGACGCTATTTCATACGGGCTCTGGAACTCAGCACCGCGGAAATTCTCGCCGCTTTCCAGATCGTTGATATAATCCCCGCCGCGGCGCAGGCCTTTGGGCAGGAATTCATGGAGCTCGACCTGATAAAATTTGCCAATCAACCTCCCGCCGTCAGTCGTTTATCTGAACTGATTGAGCGGGCCTATTTCTGTATAGATTTAACCAAACGCGAACAATTTCTAAGGAGGATCGTGTGATAGAGGTAAATAACCTTGTAAAACATTACGGTTCCGTCAAAGCGGTGGACGACATTTCCTTTACTGTGGAAAGGGGTGAAATCCTCGGCTTTTTAGGGCCGAATGCCGCCGGTAAGACCACGACGATGCGGGTCATCACCGGCTTTCTACCGGCTTCGGCTGGTACCGTCAGAGTTGCCGGCTTCGAGGTCTTCGAACAGGCGCTGGAAGTGAAAAAAAGGATCGGCTATTTGCCGGAAAATCCGCCTGTATATTTTGATATGCGGGTGCGGGATTATTTAAAATTCGTGGCCACCATCAAGGGCGTCGAACCCAAGGCCATCAACGTCGAAGTCGCACGCGTCGCGGAACGCATGTCAATCACCGAGGTGATGGACAATCTCATCGGCAAGCTTTCCAAAGGCTATAAACAGCGCGTCGGTTTCGCCCAAGCCTTGCTCAACAATCCGCCGGTGCTGATTCTCGATGAGCCAACCAACGGGCTCGATCCCCGGCAGATTATCGAGGTGCGCGAAATCATCCGCAGTCTCGGGCAGGATCATACCGTCATTCTCTCGACGCACATCCTGCCAGAGGTCAGCATGACTTGCAGTCGCATCGCGATCATCAACGAAGGGAAGCTGGTCAAAATCGACACGCCCGAAAACCTGACCGCCCAGATCCAGGGCTCCGAATCCATCACGCTGGAAATCGAAGGTCCGGTGGTTGATGTGCAGTCTGCCTTAGCCCAGGCGACTAACGTTACCTCGGTCAGCGTTCAGCCGACGCGCCGGGATGACGTGGCCATTTACAAAGTGGAATCCCAACGCGGATCCGATATTCGCAAAGCATTGGCGGCGCTGATCGTCGGCAAGAGCTGGGGTCTGTTAGGCATGAAATCGGAAACACTGAGCCTGGAAGATATCTTCCTGCGGCTAACCACCAAGGAAGAGGAGGTCAACTGAGATGTCGAACGTCTATTCAATATTCAAACGCGATTTGAAAGGCTACTTTTCCTCGCCGATTGCCTATGTGGTGATCGGGTTGTTTCTCATCGTTACAGGCATCTTCTTTTATCTGCTTTTATCGAGCTTCCTGCAGTACAGTTACGCCGTGATGATGCAGAGACAGGGACAGGTGGCTGTCAATGTCAACCTGATGATGATTCGCCCGTTTCTGCTGAACATGAGTGTCATCGTGCTGTTCGTGATTCCCATGATCACGATGCGCAGTTTCAGCGAGGAGAAAAAGAGCGGCACCATGGAACTGTTACTGACTTCGCCGCTCACCAACTGGCAGATCATTTTGGGTAAGTTTTTCGCCACCTATCTGCTGTATTTCACCATGGTGGGGGTGACTTTCCTCTTCATGGTCTTTTTGTTAATCTGGGGCAAGCCGGCATTCTGGCCAATCGTGATGGGTTATTTAGGTATTCTGCTGATGGGCGCCGCGCTGGTCGCACTGGGCAATTTCATTTCGTCGCTGACCGAGAACCAGATCGTTGCGGCGGTTGGCACGTTTGGGGCCACGATGCTGTTGTGGGTTATCGGATTTGCGGGCGATTTCACCGGCAAGATTCTCGGCGAGCTTTTCAAGTACCTGTCGATTGTCAATCATTTCGAGGATTTTTCGAAAGGCGTTTTCGATACCGGGCACTTCGTCTATTATCTCTCGCTCGCCTTCCTGATGTTATTTTTGACCTATCAGTCTATTGAATCAGCCAAATGGAGAGGATAAGCGATGAAACTCTATAAATGGATATTAACCGGCGGACTCGCGCTGCTGCTCGTGGGTCTGATCGTCTATTCGATCATGAATGTCTGGGATTGGAAATCGATCCTGTTGCTGGTGGCAGGTGGCGCCGCGACGATTTTCGCCCTGGTGCAGCTTGATATTAAAAACCTGCTGAAAAACCGGCGTCTGATCTATGGCGGAAACATGGCGCTGATTGTGCTGTTGGTAGTTGCCATTCTCGGATTAGTGAACTTTTTCCTGGCGCGCCACACCTGGCGCCTGGACACGACCAGCAGTCGAACCTTCAGCCTGTCTGACCAGACCATCAAGGTTTTAAAGAACTTGAAAAAGGACATCCAGATTTACGCCTTTGCCAAGGATATCAACAAGGGACCAATAGAAGATAAACTGAATGAGTTCCGGCACTATTCGCGCAAACTCAGCTGGGAGATCATCGATCCGGACGAGAAACCGGCAATGGCGCGGCAGTACAAAGTCAAGGATTACGGCAATCTCGTCATTCTTTGCGAAGGCAAGGAGGAACAGATTCCCAATTTCTCCGAGGAATCCATCACCAACGCCATCATCAAAGTCACCCGCGAGGGACGCAAGAAAGTCGCTTTCCTCACCGGACACGGCGAAGGCAGTATCAACAGCGCCGACCGTGACGGTTTCGAGAATGCGAAAAAAGCCATCCTCGAGCAAAATTACGAAGTCGAGGAATTATTACTGGCGGACAAGGACTCCATACCTGCGGATGTGTACGTTGTGGTGGTCGCCGGACCGAAAAAGAATCTGTTCGACAAGGAACTGAATCTGCTGACCAATTATCTTGAAAATGGCGGCAGTGCGCTTTTTATGGTGGATCCGCGTCCCTCTGCCGGTCTGGTTTCCTATCTGCAGAACTGGTACGTGGATGTGGGCGACAATTTGGTGATTGACGCCAGCGGCTTCGGGCGTATTTTTGGCGCCAGCCCGGATGTGCCGTTGGTTTCCACATACACTTCCCACTCGATCGTCAAAGATATGGGCGGAGTAATGACCTTCTTCCCGGTCGCCCGCCGCGTCAAGCCGCGCGATACGGGTGACAATTATAATGTAACGGTGGAAGAATTGCTCCAGACCGGCCCGCAGAGTTTCGCCGTAAAAAATGTCGAGGAAGTGTATCGCACGGGGCGGGTTGCACAAAGTGCGGCTGATGAACGCGGACCGATTTCCCTGGCCTGCGCCGTTAGTCTCGATGCTAAAAAGGGTGAACGCAAAACCCGCCTGGTCGTTGTCGGCGATTCCGATTTTGCCGCCAATGCCTATTTCGGAAATCAAGCCAACGGCGATCTGTTCATGAACATGGTCAGCTGGCTGTTGGCGGATGAAGACCTGATTTCCATCCGCCCCAAAGACCCGGAAATCCGCATGGTGAACATGACCCCCGGTCAGACCAAAACCGTCTTCTGGTTGACGGTTATTGTTCTGCCGGTGATCGCCTTTGGTGTGGCGATTTTGGTCTTCGTGCGGAGGAAGTAAGCCATGAAAGGCAAAACCACTCTGATTCTGCTCGGGATATTCGTCGTCCTGTTTGCGCTAATCTATTTCTTTGATGTCAAGGGCGGTGAAAAACGTTCTGCCCGTGAAAAGCAGACCAAACAATTGTTTCAGGTCAGCAAGGATGAAATCATCCAGGCGGAATTCATCACCGGCGAACGGATCGTCTGTGATAAAAGCTCCGGCAGTTGGGAAATTACTACACCCGTCCGGACGGCCGGTGATACCGCGACCATCGAATATAACCTCGGACAAATCGTTGAGGCGAATATCGAACGCACGATTGCTGATTCGGTTGAGGATTTAACAGCGTATGGTCTGGCCATGCCGCGGGGCGTGGTTCGGTTGATGTCGAAGGATTCGACGATTGCCACGCTCCTGATCGGTGACGAAAATCCCACCGGCACTCTGATTTTCGTTAAACGCGCCGATGAAGCGGCGGTCTATACCACTGCTAAAACGCTGTGGAGCAACGTCAGTAAATCGCTTTTTGATTTGCGCGATAAACAAACCATGCACATTCGCACCGCGGATGTGCGGCGGCTCGAATTGAATTCCGTGAAGAAGGGCAAGGTCGTGTTGGAAAAAAGCGGCGATAACTGGCAAATCCTCCAGCCGGTGCCAATCGCCACCAACAGCAATGAAGTGACTTCGCTCCTCAATCGGTTGGCGAATGGACGCGTCAAGAACTTCATCGCCGAAGAGCCAACCAATTTAGCTCGATACGGCTTCAATCGCCCGCGGCTTACGATGAACCTTTTCATCGGGGAGAGTCTGGCGAAGACTTCGTTTGTTGTTGGCGATACCGCGCGCAACGACGGTGGTGGCTTCTACGCCAGGGAAGAAACCCGCAAACCGGTCTTTACCCTCGAAAACTGGGCCGTGGATAATCTGACCAAAGGCGCCTTCGACTTACAGAACAAGAAACTCACCGGCTTCGATGGCAGGAGCGCCGATCGCGTCGTCTGGCGTCTCGATAACCGCGAATACGCCGCGTTGAAAATCGATACCACGAACTGGCTGATCGTTGCGCCGGATACCGTTCAGGTGGATGAAACGCTCTTTCAACGCTGGCTGGAGGCGCTCGGTGATTTCAGCGTTGATGAACTGGAAGCGTACCAACCCAAACCGCTCGCGAGCTACGGACTCGATCTGCCACGCCTGCGGGTAACGATCTTCAAAGGCGATACCCAGCTGGGAACCATTTTAGTCGGCAAACAAATCAAAGAAGATTACTATGTCAAGGCTGGTAGTGCCCCGTACGTCTACCGCATCCGCAAATATACCTACGAGCGGATAGCCAAGAAACCGGATGACTTGCGGCGTAAGATGCCAGAGAAGGCGAAGTAAATCACCAAGCTTATGTGTACAAAAACCTCCCGTCGGAATAACCTGCGGGAGGTTTTTGTATTGAAGAATCAGATTAGATTTCTGATCATTTTATCAGAAGACACTTCCGAGTTGCGATGAATTCCCCTGCAATCAGTTTGTAGAAATAGACGCCAGAGGGGAGGTTGCGTGCATTCCAGGTGATGGAATAATACCCGGCTGGCTGAGTCGCATTGACCAGCGTCTCGATCAGCCTGCCCTGCAGATCGTAAACCTCGAGCCTGACAAAGACTCTTTCTGGCAGGTCGTAATTGAAATGCGTCACGGGATTGAAGGGATTGGGATAGGCCGGCTTGAGGGCAAACTGCTGCGGGATGGCAACGGTCTCGGCTTCCGGAGTGGTTTCACCGGTCATTTCCCGAACCGCATCGGCGGCTTCGGTATCCGGGTACTTCGCCAGAATCTGGGCAAAGATGTTGGCCGAACATTTTCCAATTGATTTTGCCAGATCGCCGGATTGGTTTTCCATTTCCTGCATAACCCAGCCCTGTTCATACAGCGCCCAGGCGATCCAGTATGCGTTGAGGATAGACAGTAAGATTAAGATTAGTATATGCGTTGATTATGATGTCTTTTAACCATTGAGGACCACTCTGACTGTTGATTTGATCGGGTATTCCCTGCAGGACGCCGATGATTCCCTGAATAGACAGGTCAATCGTCGGAATGCTAATGGAATTACTAACCGTATAAGCATAGGGGATGGTGACAGAACCAGCTGTCACGTATCCGGTTATTGTAGCCTTGAATGTTATACTTCCAGAATGTAATTCAACTCTCGGAGCGCTGATCCGAATCTTGTACGAATCGGTACCATACGTCCCTTCTGGTTGGGGAAAAACCTGGGTTTGAATGAAGGTTGACATCGCCACTTCGGAAATCTCGAAAGACATCTCGATTTCATGCGCCCGATAATCCGGATCGGCGTAAATGAATAAATAACTCTACCAAAGAATGAAAAGCAGTTTAAAATTCGTTTTCATAATAGATACCCTTTCTGAAAAGTGTTAAAAAATCTAATGGGAGAATCTCTCTCCTGTCCAGCGGATAGGTAACTATAGGAAGATTCCGCGATGTTTCTAAAACAGGATTTTTATTCTATCGATAGCCGCGAATGATTACACCATGACTGGCGTCTCTGGCTATACCAGCCGCAACAACAAAATTTCGTTTAAAATCAGCCCTTGGCCAGGTAATATCCCAGAAAAGCTCATTATTGGTTATCCAGTTTTCACCATTATAATGAACCCAAATCGAACCAAAACCGAAAACATCATTCCGATCCTGTGCAATAATACTGGCAAGGGCTTCATCTTTTGTAGAAGGGATTATTTCTGATGAATTGCGTAAGAAGTCATAAACCCACAATCCCGCCGCGGTCTGAAAATAGGCATAATTATCGTAGACACCAACAGACATAACTTCACCAAATTTTCCATCGGTTGGGGCCGACTTATCGGTATAATAAATCATTTTCATATTTCCATTATCAAAATGCCAGACGCAACATTCGTAGGGTGTCAGGATATTATCGCCGACGATAAATACATGCTTGCCGTCGGGTGTACCTTTCACATCCGAATAGCGAATGGTATTACCCGTAGGAACACGTGTAAA